>Ga0105240_10000178_pt1 | contig 129018 bp, 114 predicted proteins | sample KBSC54metaG_FD_80426 | JGI IMG/M metagenome (GOLD analysis project Ga0105240, IMG submission 80426) | Corn rhizosphere microbial communities from Kellogg Biological Station, Michigan, USA - KBS C5-4 metaG | ecosystem: Host-associated > Plants > Roots > Rhizosphere > Soil | place: Michigan...
CGAGCAGATCATCCGACCCACCGGCCTCATCGACCCCACCGTCGAAATCCGCCCCATCAAGGGCCAGATCGACGACCTCCTCGCCGAAATCCGCGACCGCGCCCAGCGCAACCAGCGCGTCCTTGTCACCACCCTCACCAAGCGCATGGCCGAAGACCTCGCCAACTACTACACCGAGGTCGGCGTCCGCTGCCGCTACATGCACTCCGAAATCGAAACCCTCGAGCGCATCAAGCTCCTCCGCGACCTCCGCAAAGGCGAGTACGACGTCCTCATCGGCATCAACCTCCTCCGCGAAGGCCTCGACCTCCCCGAAGTCTCGCTCGTCGCCGTCCTCGACGCCGACAAGGAAGGCTTCCTCCGCTCCCAGGGCTCGCTCATCCAGACCATCGGCCGCGCCGCCCGCCACCTCGAAGGCCGCGCCATCCTCTACGCCGACAACATGACCGACTCCATGCGCCGCGCCCTCGACGAGACCGACCGCCGCCGCGAAAAACAGCTCGCCTACAACGAGGAGCACGGCATCACGCCCACCAGCGTCCGCAGCGCCATCGAGATGGGCCTCGCCGGCATCCTCAAAGCCGACTACGCCGACCTCACCGACGACGCCGAAGGCATCCCCGACTTCGCCTCCCAGGCCGAACTCGACACCTACATCGCCAAACTCGAGTCCGACATGCGCGAAGCCGCCAAACAATTCGAGTTCGAGAAGGCTGCTAAGTTGAGAGACACCATTAAGGAATTGAGAACCAAAGAATTCTTATTCAGCTAGCCTTGGCCCTTTTGAGTTGATTGCGCCAGTAACGTCTTATCGGTTTACCCAACCTCGGTGGGAGCGGGATCGGGTTTAGAACCTTTCTGCTTTATGCCGGGCGCAGCAGCTCTAGGCTTGGAATTCAGTTTCGACGGAATCGCAAATAGTGCGTTCATCTTCGATTCGCCAAGCGGAGTTAGCTTCCAGTTTCGTCTGCTCGTCTTATCTGGCCCGCCTCTAGTGATAAGGCCGAGCGCTTTGAATTGCGTTAGAATCGTCTGGAACGACGTTCGTTTTATACCGGTGACTTTAAAATCTTTAGCGCCCTTAAATTGTTGCTCTGCCAGGCGTGGTGTTGTGAAGCGGCTGGCATGGATGAGCGTTTCTTCTAACCGTTCGTCCGAGGCGTCCCCTCCGTCGAGAAGTGGACTAAGGTCGTAAAAGAGCTGGTCCCAACTCAGAGGGACGTTTAAAATTCCTACCCACGATTGCCCATCCCGGTTGAATTCTGCCTCAAATTCAAATTGATGCTTTTCTACACCCTGGGCGAGGTGCTCGGCTCCTGGCGGAGTCGCGGTGGAGGTGCTTTCAAGTTCTTTCTTCATCCGATCAATCTGTTCTCTTAATCTCAGTATCTCCTGAGCTCCTTTACCGTCACCCGCATCGTCCGCGCGGACCCAACCTACCCCTGGCTTCGTCTTTATCAGTTGGACGATGCTACGGCTAACAACTGATCCCAACTCCTTGGACGAAGAAAAGGTCTTAACCATTTTCTTTTTAGCAATCTCTCGGAAGGCCTCAAGCTTCTTGCTACCGTCCTCCGTCTTCTCGGTCTTGCCCGACTCGATCTTCGCGGGTTGCGCATGAAGAAAAGCGACGATGGGCTTTCCGCTACTAAGTGCATATTCATATTCCATTTGGGTGTAACTCTTTCCATCCGCGTTGAGAGAGCCATAACGGCCGCCGATGATGACCAAGTAATAGTCGCAATCATCAATAACCTTCTTGATAAGAGACCACTGGTCTTCGTCTGCAGCCGGGAAGAGTTCCATACCTGACGGTATGCAATCAAGCTCGAGGAGCGCCTGGATGACCTCTTGTCTCTCCTCGCGAAGATCTTCGTAGGTGGAGCTGACAAACACCTGATACCGCTTTTCCATACTTCCTCTCAGTTGCGAGGTGTTTTCGCTCGCGGTATTTTGCAGCTTCAGGGCGTAGCTTCAGCCGTGCCGCAGAGCCGCGCAGATGCAAGCGCGGCGTCAAGCGCTAAGTTGCGCGCACGGGGCGCGATCGCGGTGATTTAATCAGCAAGGTCGACAACGCCATTACTAGCATCGAGGCACGGTTATGTATCGATACACGTTGATCAAACACAACAGACAGATCTTTACTTTCGAGCGCTGATTAACAGCTTGGATAGAAACGACGCCAATGATCAGGATTGCCACGCTTTGCGTGTTCAACGCGCTCGGCAAGAAGTGGATCGTCTGGATATAGCTTCTTGGCGTTGCAACCACATTCGTTCTGCGTCGCGCCCGTCGTGATTCTGGATTCGTTACGGATGGCGTGATAGCTTCCGTTGGACTGTTTCTCGATGAAGATGTTCGGCATTGCTCCTCCTTGTACCTGAACAACCCATCCATTTTGTGCGGCAAAGCAGCTTATTACAACAAAAAAATAAGGAACTGACGGGTTGGCCCGGGTGCCCCAGGTCTGGATGCGGGGGCGGCCTTCGTATGCTTTTCCATCAGCCACTCCGCCAGTTCAGCCGCGACTCTGGCCTCCTTCTCCCACCCCATAACCCGTCATCCTGAGCGGAGCGGCTTCAGCCGCGCAGTCGAAGGACCCCGAGGACGCCCCTCCAGCAACAGCCGCACGCACCTTCCTGCCACAAAACGCCCGCACCTGCATCAAACTCATCCAGGAATGAAAGCCGTCTCCCTTCCCCCATAACCCGTCATCCTGAGCGGAGCGGCTTCAGCCGCGCAGTCGAAGGACCCCGAGGACGCCCGTCCAGCAACAACCACACGCACCTTCCTGTCACAAAACGCGCGCGTCTGCTTTAAACTCATCCCGGAATGAAGACCGGCTACACGTACATCATGGGCAGCCCCACTGGCACCCTCTACATCGGCGTCACCAGCCAGATCTACGAGCGAGTCCTCCAGCACAAGGACGGCGTCTTCGCAGGCTTCTCCAAGCGGTACAACTGCACCCGGCTCCTCTACTACGAGCGCCACGAGAGCATCACCCAATCCATCGCCCGCGAGAAGCAACTCAAAGGCTGGCGCCGCGAAAAGAAGCTGAACCTCATCCGAACCCAGAACCCCGAGTTCAAAGACCTCGCCGAGCAATGGGGCTGGACCTTCATCACCGCGCACGAGCACACCACCCTCTAGCTTGGCGGGTGGCCCACTCACGGCGGGTGGCCCACTCACAATTTGGATCAGAACACCATGGGTGCCCCGTTCATGACGGACTCATCGTCATGGGCGGGATCACAACGCTCCACACCCGAGAGTATCTCTGGGGAGAGCCCATCATCCGCTCATGCTGGGTGCCCCACAACTCGAGTATCGAGATGTGGGTTCGCAAGATGATGGGGCCAACCAGCTAGTTCTCCGAAGGACGCTCCACGCTATCGAGCACCAGCGTCTGCACCGGGCCTTTCTGAGCATCGAGCTTCAGCCCAAGCTGCTCCTGGACCGCCGTGAAGATCGAAGGCTCCGTAGACTCTGTGCCGGGGTCAGGATCCCACACGAGAGTCCAGTCATATTTACCCTGCAGTCCCGTCTTGTCGAGAACAGGGTGGCTCAGCTTATTGCTGAGAACGCTGCTCAGATAAAACACCGGCGCGTTGATGCCAACCATCTGCCCCAGATGACCCGCTATGTTCGTGTTAAGGCCAGTTTCCTTGGTAGCGTTGCCCGCCTTCAACTTCGAACCGCTCTTTGCAACAACCAATGCATAAACATCGCCCTGACGAGTCTCCCAATGCACCTTCAGCTGGAAGCGCTTCTCAAGCAGCGTCCTCACCAGTTCCCTGTACTGCTTCTCGGAAACGTCCGCATGGTCAGCCGTGATCGCCGAAATGTCGTACGCATCGCTGTCGAGCCAGCTCGGCCCCCCGGCGAATTGAAAGTTCTGGATGTCGTACCCGTTGCGGATGAGAGTTCTTAAGGTGGCATTGTTCATCGTCACCCGGCCGTGAGAAATGTCGACGCGCGCGTCTCCGCCGTGCACATTGCGGTGAATCGACACAACGTCGAACCCGGGCTGGGCAGGCTCAGATTGTGCCGCACCGGCAAGCGTGCTCAGCGCGGCAACCAAGGCTAGGACGCCAAAGGACAAGACGCGGACATTCATCGCATAACCTTCGAGCAGAATTTTAAGAAGTAAAAGCTTTCAAACGCCTATACGCGGATTCGATGACGGGCGTTCCAGGATTCGGAGCTCGACTACATACCATCGCTACCCCTCCGTAAGGCATCCGACGTACCAGCGGTCGTCGGAGGTCCGAATGCAAGTCGGAACCCTTATCAGAATCGCAACCGCAGTTGCAGTCCTTGGAATTCTTCTCCCCAGATCAACAGCCGCGCAGGTCTCGCACGCCCAGGCCAAAGCCGAGGTCGAAGCCAGAGACGCGAAGAAGCACAATAAGCTGAAGACCGAAGGCGTCCCAACCGCCACCGGAGCGGTCGCAGGCGGCGTCGCCGGCGGACCCGCCGGAGCCTTCGCCGGAGCGAAAATGGGCCACGCTGCCGGAGTCGGCATCCACGCCATCAAGAAGCATCACGACATCAAGGAAGTCGAAAAACACGGCACGCCGCCGCCCCAACCGGTACATCGAATCAGCACGGTACATCGAACCAGCACCGTACATCGCACCAGCCCCGTCCGGCGAACCAGCACCATCCGCAGAAGGACCGCCTACAGACGGCGCACCCTCCGCTGATCCTACGCGCTGCCAACACCACCGGCGCCCGACTCCGTAAGCTCGAGTTCGAAAAAGCCGCCAAACTCCGCGACACCGTCAAAGTTCGTCGAGCCGGCGAAGATGTCTCTTAGCTCTTCGGCCTTATCGCCTTCGCCATCTTCCTCCCGAGCCGAACACTTTCGGCAATCCCGCGGTCTTCCGGGTAGTAGTAACAGGTGTCCGCAATCTGGAGCCCGGCAACCGGCGTCTGCGTCGGCGGTATTTTGGCCGCGAATCCGGGCTCGCAGATTGGCTGGCCATGCCGAAGCCGCGCTACCTTGGTCACGAGGACGTCCGACCAGGTCAGGACAGGGTTGACGTACTGCAGGCACATAAAGGCCTCTCCTATCAGTTGCTCGTCGGACCACGAGAACTTCGGATGCGTGGTGGGCATGTAGTACGGCACATACACAATCGTGTCGCCGCCCACATCCCGCAGATTGCTGAATTCGATAATCCCTGGAATAGAGATGTACGGCTCCGATAAGTTCACCCAGAAGTGCGGCGAGACAGAGCGCTTGAGCTTGAAGATCACGCAGATCACGCCAATGTTGTGAATTGATTCATAACGGGCCTTCCAATCCGGGGAAAGATCAGGCACTAGAGCGGCAACATAAGGTGTAGGGACAGTGCAGATCACGGCATCAGCTGGGAACAGTTTCGTAAGCCCGGCTGGAGTACACGTTTCAACGCCCGTCACGCTCTGCTGCGGCGTGCCCGGATTGGCAACATGGATATGTCGAACGCCATGCCCAAGATGGACTGCTCCGCTGAGCGATCGTATTTTATCGATGAGCGCGTTGATCAATGTAATCGAGCCGCCTTCGATGTAACCGAGCTCTTCCTGGAATGGACTCCTGCGCGAACGTCCCACTCGCCGGATCCGTCTCCATATCCATGCCGCGGAAATATTCTCGGCATACTCATAGAACTTGTGTTCAAAAAGCGGCTTCCAAAGGTGCTCATAGAGGGATGTCCCGCACCATCGAATAATCCATTCCCGCGCGGATTGCTGCTCGATTTCCGGCCACGAATCGCGGCGAACGCAAACAGACACAAACAAACCATACCTGAACTTCTCGATCCAACTCATACCAGGATATTGAAGGAGTGCCAGCGGCTCGCCCCACTTGTAAAGCCGGCGCCCTGAGAAAAATCCCATAGATGTAACGCGCCAATGTAACTTGTCCAGAATCCCGAGTTCACTCAAGAGGGCAAATGTAGGCTCGTCGCTCTTACAGACAAAGTGATAGAAGCGCTCGAGGGAAATCCCGTCGAAATCGAAATGCCCGGCCATGCCGCCCGGTTCTGGCGCAGCCTCGAGTACAACAACTTCATGGCCGTCAATCGCGGCCTGGTACGCTGCCGCCAGGCCCATTGCACCACTGCCGATCACAACGACTTTCATCGCAACTCTCGAAGCTCTTTCGCTCTAAACGAGGCTCAAGACGTCTTTTCCGCGCGATTCCGGTACAGCTTCCAACGGCGGTTTTCAGCGATGAGTTCGAAGTGCGATTCTAAGTATGGTCCGTAGATCCTTGGCACCGAGCCCGAAAGGCTGGGATCAGTGAATATCTTTGGCACGAACACCAAGTCCGCGTTGCCAAAGAGTCTCTCTGGACTGACGTAATGGTGCTCACTAAAGCTTCCATTGAACTGCAGATTTGTGCTTCCGCCGGGTGCCGGTGGAATCCACATCCCATAGGAGAAGGGATTGCTAAAGTCTAGCGACATCACTCGCTCGCCTGGTCGGCGATACTGTTTCAAGATCCTAAAGCCATCATTTTCCCCCTCCGTATAGGCCTGTTCATAACTGATTGGCACAAACTGCCGCAGAGCGGGCGCATCAAAGCGCGGAGCGCCCACCGCTGAGTGAAGTGCAACCCACTGGGTAGCACAAAGGCTCGCGGTTGCGAAGAACACCGTTAAGCCTGCCAAAATTACGCATCCTGTGGTAATCAGCGATCTCAAGCCGCTGCCGGAGACGCCTTTGATTCGAGAATCAACAAGTAACCTTTGCCCCACAATCAGCAGGAACAGACCTAATAATGGAAGCTCCGACTGCTGATAGTTGGTAAAGATCAGCAGTAGACTCGTGAGACTTACGCTCACTCCCGCTACAAACAGCCGCTTGGCGGCGTCCGGCTTACCAGACTGGATCAGAACCCAGTAAGAGCGATAGACCACCAGCGCCACAATTAAGAGGTCCGTCGCAATGGCGCTCAGAATATAGTCCTGCCATACCACTCGCTTGGAAAGGACCGTAATAGTAAGATCGCGGACCACGGCGATTACATCAAAGCGTAAATATGATAGGAAGCAGAGACTTACCGATCCCGCCCCGGCAACCAACCCCAGCCAGCGGCGTCCTGTCTGAGTGCGCTGAGTTACTAAAGTCACAATCAGCAGCACCGCCCCGGCAAACGCGCTTATCTTCCCAAACATCAGCAGGCCTAACACAACTCCGCTTGAGAACCCGGCCGCTAATTCAGAGCCAACCCCCGTGCTGAGACATTCCAGCAAAAGAATACCCAACAAACCATAGGCAAATCTGTTGTAAGTCATGGCTGGCGTGGTAGCCAGAGGACCAAGTCCCAATTCCGCTGGAGAAATCGCAACGGCAGTTACGCACAGTGCATAAACAATCCGGGGAAATTCGTTTAGCTTGGCTGCCAGCCAGTAAGCCCAGATTCCCACTCCCAAACCCACTAGCGCCTGACCATCGGCAAAACCTCTAGAGGTATTGGCTGCCAGACGGAAGCCTACCACGGTGGGAAGGTAAGCAGCAGGCCCGATCATACTGTTGAAATCGACGTGCGGACGTTGGCCGTTTACCATACGCCAGGCACCATCTAACACCATAAATGCATCCGCGGTGTACAGCCTCATGCCGTACATCCCCACTGATACCCTCAACCCCACCATGGCTACCAGCAGGAGCACAAAAACCGCTGTAATTCGAAGGTCTCTTGGCCGTTGCCACAGGTTCTCCACATAGCCCGCTACTCGATTACGCAATTTCGCGGTCTCCGTAACACGAAAGTTGTACTCTACCCCTCCAGACTATAGATGTTTCCTAAGGACAGAGCACGCACAATTCGTGCTTCGAAAGAAGCCGCCAAACTCCGCCGCTGCCGTAAGTGAATTTTTGGAAGAAGCCGGAATGGTATTTTCCCGTTCTAAGTCGCGTTATCCAGACAACCCCAAGTTCAGAGAACTCGCCACGCAATGGGGCTTGGCCCTCATTACCGCGCACGAGCACACCACCCTCTAACGCCTCAGGAATCTCAAGTAAAAGGCCGCAAACACCAGCACAATCCCGATATTCGCAATCAGCCGCTCCAGAAAGCGGTGCTGAAAGAACAGCAGATCCACGACGACGACAACCGCCGCCACCACCACCGTGTAAAGCACCCCAACTCCGACTCTTCGCATGAGAACCTCTCATCACCCGCGCCCTCGGAAGGAGCAGAGGCCTTCAGGCCTCTGAAAAGCCGCGCCCGCAGGCCTCAACCGCTCTGCCAACATTGCTACTATCCCAAAATGGATCGCTCGAGCGGCTACGAGTCCATCTCCGCTGAGTTCCTCGCCCGCCGCGGACGCGAGCCGTCAGTCGGAGTCGGCGTAAAGGAAGTGCGGGACTGGGCGAGATCCCTCGCCCCGGGCAGCGCCGTCATCGACGTCGGCTGCGGTCCCGGCTTCCCCATCACCTCCGTCCTGGTGGAGGAGAGACTCAACGTCTTCGCAATCGACGCGTCCCCGACCTTCGTCGCCGCCTTCCAGCGCAATCTCCCCGGCACACCGGTGCTTTGTGAAGCCGTGCAGGACGGAAGCTTCTTCAACCGGACCTTCGATGCGGCTCTCTCCTGGGGACTGATGTTCCTTCTTACGCCGGAAGACCAGCACCGCCTGATCCACCGCTTCGCCGAAATCCTGCTTCCGGGAGGCCGTCTGCTCTTCACGTCCCCCGACAAACCGCACGAGTGGAACGATGCCATGACCGGCAAGCCATCCGTCTCTCTGTGCGCGGAGCAGTACCAGAACCTCCTCACCTCCGCGGGCCTCTCCCTCCTCAACGAGTACGACGACGTAGGCGGGAACCACTACTTCGACGTCATCAAGCCGACAACCCGATAGGCCGCATGCTCAATTCCGTACCGCTTTTCCCACACCTAACCATTGACACCCCATTTAGACTTAAATCAGGGAGAGATCCCTTCCGAAGCCCGGCTACCCGCCGGGCTTTCGCATTTAACCGGCTGAACCAGACTTGGGCCATAACTAAGGGGTAACTCCCCTATGCAAGTCCCACCCTAAGCTCAGCTACAACTAGACTTTGCCCACAAAAAGTACCCCGGGGAGGGGGCCACCCATGCACCAGCCGCACAACCCGCACCACCACGAGATCCGCACCCTCTGCGCCCACCACTTCGCCCCGCGCGACGGCCAGTCACCGCGCCGCTGCGGCTCGCCCGCCCTCCGCGGCGAAATCTTCTGCTACTACCATCACCCCACCCGCAAGCCCGCCCAGAACCCGCACCAGCGCCGCTCGCGCCGCCTCGCCCGCAAAACCCTGCGACTCCCGCTGCCCACCAGCCGCGCCGAGCTCCAGCATTCACTCCTCTACCTCATGCACCTCATCGCCACCAACGAAATCGACAACCGCCGCGCCGGACTCCTCCTCCACGCGCTCCAGACCGCCGGCAAGACTTTCGGCCAGGGATAGGAGGTGAGCCCGACCGGCTCTGAGCCTACGACTTGTTTTTACAGGTGCAATCCAGACACCCGTGCTCCGAGCAGCTCCCGCACGTCTCAATCAATCGCTTCCGCAGCGCAGCCCGCGCCCGGTGCGCCCTCACGCCCGCGTTCGAGGCAGAAAGCCCACGCTCCCGCGCAAACTCCGTCAGCGGCTGCTCGCCCAGGTCGACCGCCTGAATCACCGCGGCATATTCGGGCTTCAACTCCTGCACCACGCCCGCCAGACAGCAGCAGATCTCGTCCTGCTCCTCCCGGCTCGGATCCACGGTCGTCTCCAACTCGCGGCCCCACGCCTCCAGCGCCTTGTTCTCTGTGCCTCGTCGCCGATACTGGTCGATCACCGCATTCCGTAGCACGCGGTAGAACCACGCCACCACCGACTGGCCATCTCCCACATCCTCCAGCTCCGCCTCACGCCCCAGAGCCCGCACGTACGCCGCCTGCAGAATGTCCTCCGCTAGCCCATGGTCTCCCACCCGCCGTTCCACAAAGCCGAGGAACGCCTTCCGCTGCGCCAGAATCGTATTGAGTGCGGTTTCTGTCATATGGAAATGCGAGGCCGCGGTTGGCGGCCCCGCTAGTCTCAACCCTTCTTCTCGCACTTGCAAACCGGGCAGGTGCAGAAAGGACCGCACTCGCAATTCGTGCACTTCATCTTCGCAATCGTCATTTTGCTTCTCCTTGTCGGCCGCTCCAGGCAGCCTCTGCTATGGAAGACGCACCACCCGCCCAACCATTACACCTTCACCTGCACACCAATTCCGTACCCTGTCCTCTCATTTCTCGGAGTCGCGTCTGGATAACGTACAATCCTCGCACTTCCCTGCCTTCAATTCAGAGCCTCTTCTGAGTCCGCAAACGATCTCCGGCCCCTGCGAACGAAGCTGGTATGGAAATCCACCAAGGAGATCGCCATGAAATACATGCTTACCTGGACCGAGCGGCCGCAGGGCTCGCCAATCGAGTACGAAAACGCGCAGAAGCGCATCCTCGAAGTCTTCCGCCCCTGGAAGGCCCCAGCGGGCTTCAACATCGAGATGTTCGTCATCCGCGTGGGCGACTGGGGCGGCTACATGCTCCTAGACTGCGACGACCCCACCGCCGTCCACAAGTTCTGCTCCATGCTCCCGGCCTTCGTCTTTGAAGCCCGCCCCGTCATTCCCATCGACGAAGCCGTCCGCGTGGAACTCGAAGCCATGGCCTTCCGCGAAAGTTTAAACACAGCCTGAAGCTTCATCCCTGCTCGAAGTACTGGATGGCGCTCGTGCTTGTCAACGGTCCGCCCTAGGACCACGCGAGCGCCTCCTCCATCACGCCCCCCAGACCCGTCTCTCAGAAGTCTCCCCGCCGGATGAGCTCACTGGTGCTTCGAGCTCTTCACCGGCGCATGTCCAGCCGCGTGGCCGCTCTTCTCCGGTGTCCCACCCACCGTCGCCAGTGCCGCCTTCACCACCGGCAGAATCTGCGCCGGATCGTTCGCACCCTCCGCCGTCCCGCATACCACCTGGTAGGCCTTGTCCGTCACCACCACCACCGTCGGGGTAAACCCGATATTCAGCCGCTTCCCCAGTTCCAGATCGGCATTCACTTCCTTGGCCAGCGACCCGTCCGGATCCACCTGCGACGGCATCTTCTTCCCGTGCTTCTGCAGCCACGCCACCGTGAACTGGTACAAGTCGTCCTTGCTTGAAATCAAACTCTGCGACGCGAACACGTCGCTCCGAAACTGGTCCGCCAGCTGCGGACTGATCCTGTCCTGGATGTACCGCGCCAGCAGCGCCCCCTGAAACGTCCAGATGTGCGCTTCCAGCGGAAAGTCCCGGCGCACCAGCGTCACATGCGTCTCCTTGGCGGCCTGCAGCTCGTACGGGTGCGCACGCGCACACGCCGGGCAGCCGAGGTCCTCAAACACCAGAATCGCGATCTTGCTTCCCGCGGGCGGGCGAAGAAGGGAAGTATCGCGGAACTTGTCGCGCGGCCCGTTTCCAAGAAACTGAGCTTCAGCGCTCCATCCCAACCCCATCGCCAGAAGCACCACACAGGCAAGCAAAGTACGAATCTTCACAATTTGTTCTCCAATCGCTTCAATCTGATTCCGCCATTATTTCAGAACCGCTCTCGACCGCCGCTCACCCCAGCATCTTGTCGAGTCGCAAATCTAGGGATGATCGGCGTAGTACCCCGTGCGATAGCGCAGCGAATACTTCTCGGCCGCCGACGGGTCCGTGAGCTTCACCCGGATGCGCCGAAACGCCGCATCTCCGGAATCCGGTGAGTAGTAGCCCAGCAGGTACTGCGTTCGCAGGTCCTCGGAGACGTGCTGGAACGCAGGCTCTAGATCCCGCGGATCTTCGACATAGTAGTACTTGCCTCCGGTGTCCTCCGACATCTGGATCATGGCGTGCTCGCCACCGGTGTTCCTGCCCGCATCGGCCGCAACCGGGACGATGATGATGGAGTAGATAATCGCGTTCGCCCGCTGCGCCTGTTCTACCGCATCCTCGTAGCGCTCGCCATGGCCGGAGTCGCCGCCATCGGAGATGACCACCAGCACGCGGCGGCGATTGCCCTCCTGCCGCGTTCCTCCGAGCCGCTGGCTGGCCAGGTAGATGGCGTTGAACAAAGCGGTCTCCTGGCCGCGCATCAATCGGCTGAGACCGAGCTCTGCCTGGCGCTCGTTGCTGGTAAATGAGACCACCTCGCGGACGTTGTCGGAGAAGTCCATCAGGTCCAACTCATCCTGCGGACGCAGAATGGCGCGGATGAAGTGCTTCGCCGCTTCCCGCTCCAGCCGCTCGCTGGTCAGCACGGTCTCACTCGCATCGATCGCGAGCACGATCGAGAGCGGACTGGTCGCCTCTCGCTCGAACACAGCGATGGGCTGCACCTTGCCGTTCTCGAAAATCTGGAAGTCCTTCTTCTCAAATCCCCCGACCGGCGTTCCCCCGGCGTCGACTACGTTGAGCGCGACATTCACCAGCCGCGTCGGCACACGGAACGTCGTCACCGACTGGTCGCCGGAAGAACGGGCGGCGTCAGCCCCGGAGTTCTTGTGTGGGGTCAGAGGTCCGGAGGGCTCTTCCACGCCGCCGGTGGGCCGGGACGCGCGACGCTCCACCGGGGCCGGCTTCTGCGGAGCGGCTGGAGCGGGCGGCTTCTGCGAACCCGGTACAGGCGAGCTCGGCTGCGGCTCTGCCTGGGTTTCCTGCCCTTTGGCTAGGGAAGACCCGGCCAGCAGCAATATCGCGAGCAGTGCCGCCTGCAGCTTCATCCCTGCGCCTCCGCCGAACGGGCAGCGAGATGCTCGGGAAAGGGTTCGCCATCGGCCCAGACTGCACCGTCGGCGAAGGTCTCCCGCTTCCAGATGGGCACCGTCTTCTTCAGTGTGTCGATCAGCCAGCGGCATGCGTCGAAGGCGGCGCCGCGGTGAGCAGACGCTACCACGATCAGAACACTGGTTTCGCCCACATGCAGCCGGCCGAGCCGATGCACCAGCGAAATGTCGCGGACGCGGAAACGTTCGACCGCCTCTGCGGCCAGCCGTTGCATCTGTTCGAGCGCCATCTCCCGGTACGCCTCGTAGTCGAGGTACAGCGTCTGCCGTCCGCGCGTGTTGTCGCGCACGATTCCATCGAAGATGCAGACTGCGCCATCGCTGCCTGCCTTGGCAGCGGCTGCGATCGAAGCGGAATCGATGGGAGTATCTACGATCTCAACGTGCATCTCGCCTCCCAAGGCCACCCGATACCGGAGGTAGCAGCGCGATCTCGTCGCCCTCACGCAACATCGTGGACGCGGAGCTGTACTCGCGGTTCACGGCGACGGCCAGGGCCTGCCATACGTGGGTCTGCATGCTGAGGTTAGACGTTTGCTGCTCGAGAATCCGGAGCAGGTCGGCAACGGTTGCGCCTTGAGTGAGCTCAAGTTCCACGGTTGCCGTCCCGAGCAGGTCTTTGAGGACACCGAAGGCGAGGATCTTTACCTGCATTCGGTCAGAATAAATGCTGGTCCCTGGGTTTGCTGCCGCGCTATGCGAGATCCTTCGGCCCCTCGCCGACGGTGGCTATCGGCTCATCCGCATTGGCTTCAGCCAGCAGACTATGAAGATCGAGAGCGTGCGTGTACATTCCCAGCTTTCCCTCGGGGGTTACGGGCCACTGTTTTCGCGGCCGATCCCAGTAGAGCTCCACTCCATTGCCGTCCGGATCTCTCAGATACAACGCCTCGCTCACTCCGTGGTCGGCGGCTCCATCCAACTGGATGCCGCGATCCAGAAGCGTACGCAAGGCTCTGCCGAGATCGGCGCGCGCAGGGTACAGAATTGCGAGGTGGTACAGACCAGTAGTTCCGGGCGGCGGCGGATCTGCGCCGCGGCTCTCCCATGTATTCAGCCCAATGTGGTGGTGGTAGCCGCCGGCGGAAATAAAGGCGGCCGAGTCGCCGAGCCGCTGCATCAGCTCGAATCCAAGAACACCGCAGTAGAAGTTTAGAGCCCGTTCCAGATCGGCCACCTTCAAATGAACGTGCCCGATACGCGTTCCGGCTGGTATCCTCATGATCGGTTGGACTACGCCGCAGCCTCGAAGGTTCCTGACACTTACAGGATTTCTCCCGCGAGCAGGTCTTTGAGGGTTTCGCGACGGTGGATGAGGCGGGCCTTGTCGCCTTCCACCAGCACCTCTGCCGGACGAGGGCGCGTGTTGTAATTCGAGCTTTGCGCCATGCCGTAAGCGCCCGCATCGAGCAGGGCGAGCAGATCGCCGGGGGCCGACCGCTGCATCTCCCGGTCCCGGGCAAAGAAGTCTCCCGACTCGCATACCGGGCCCACGACGTCGACGGCTGCCTGCGACTTGCCGCGCCGAACCACAGGGAGAATCTCATGGTGAGCCTGGTACAAAGCCGGGCGAATGAGATCGTTCATGGCGGCGTCGGTGATAACGAATGTCTTGGTGCCGTTCTGCTTGACGAAGAGCACGCGCGTGAGCAGCGCACCCGCCTGCGCGACAACAAACCGTCCCGGCTCAAGCAGCAGATGCGCGTCCAGCCCTGCGGTAGCCCGAAGCACGGCCGTAGAGTAATCGCGGACCTTCTTGGCCGCATCGAAGTGCGAGGACTCCAGCCGGTCGTTGTAGTCGATGCCTAGACCTCCGCCTGCATCCAGATAGCGGATGGAGTGTCCGTCCCGTCGCAGTTCGAGAACCAGGTCTGCCACGCGCTCGACCGCAGCAGCAAAGGGGTCGACGGTGCGGATCTGCGATCCGATGTGCACGCTCACTCCGGCGGCTTCGAGCCACTTCGATTTGGCAGCCTTCCGGTAGATTGCCCGGGCGAGTCCGATGTCGATTCCGAATTTGTGCTCTCGCAGACCGGTCGAGATATACGGATGCGTGTCCGCGAAGACATCCGGATTGACGCGCAATGCAAAGTGAGCGCGGACGCCCGCGGCTTCGGCCCGCTGCGCAAGCAGCTCCAGCTCCGCCTCGGACTCCACGTTGAACAGCAGAATGTTTGCCTTGAGCGCGGCATCGATCTCCCAAACCTGCTTGCCCGCTCCGGAGAAGACGACGCGCTTCAGCGCGGCTTTATCGGCTCTGCGCACGCGCTCCAGCTCGCCACCGGAGACGATGTCGAATCCCGCCCCCGACTGGGCGAGCAAGCGCAGAATGGCAAGCGAGGAGTTCGACTTCACCGCAAAGCAAACCGTGGAGGCGGTGGAGGAAAATGCCTGCTGAAAGAGCTGCAGCCGCTCACGAATCTGCCGCGCGGAATAAACGTACAAAGGAGTTCCGTGCTCCCGGGCAAGATCCTCCAGCGATACACCGTCGCAGCAGAGACGGCCTTTGCGATAGAGGAAAGGACGTGAGGAGACGGCCTGAGTTGTAGAAGACCTGCGAGCACGAGCGGTCAAATCGCGGTTCCCGAAGTGTTCTGCGGCAGGATGTAAGGCTCTTCTGGAATCACGATCCACGCCACCAGGTACACGATCAGACCGACCCCAGTGAACACAATCAGCAGCGCGCAGATCACCCGGACAACCGATAGGTCCCAGCCGTAATGCAGTGCCAGGCCGGCGCAGATGCCGGCAATGATGCGGTTGTGCCTGGGCCGGGTGAGCTGACCGCGAAGCATCGAGGGAGGCGGCGCCTGAAAGTTCATGGGCTGGGTTGCCGTCCCGCAGGCTGGGCAGAAACGGGCGGTCTCATCCAGCGGCTTTCCGCAATGTGGGCAGTACATGGGAACGACCTCCGGGGAGTTAATTGTTACATATCCTCTGCCTGAAGATACGCAGGTTGCGGCGCGACGGTTCCCGCCGGGAGGGGCTTCGACGGTGTGCGGCTACCGGCCCTTATAGGGGTTCTGCATCAGCTTACGAGCCAGATCCGCCTGCGACTGGTCTCCGCCTGGCGCGGCGGCTTGCGCATAGAGCTCCCGCGCCTTGTCACGCTCGTGCAGCAGATCGAACATCTCGCCTGCATTCAGATAGGCGCGCTTCTGCATCCAGTCGCTGCATTTCGGCTGCTCGGCAGCTTTCAGGTAGTTCTGGGCAGCCTCTCCGATGTCATTCTGACCGCGCTGGGTATCGGCCAGGCCGAACAACGCGAGTTGAAGCCGCGGATCGATGAAGTATCCGGAGCGTGCGCCATCCGCCAGCACATGCCGGTAAAGTGCCATGGCCGCGGGGCCCTGGCCTTCGTCCTTGGTAAGGTTGGCTTCTTCGAGCCGGAACAGATAATTGCGCGGATACTCCTCGGCCAGGCCGCGCTGTACGGCAAGCGCCTCCGGGTAGCGGCCGTCGTGGCGCAGAAACAGCGAGAGAACGGTCCGCGATTCCACTGAGGTAATGGTGCCGTGGGCGGCACAATCGCGCAGCAGTGCGAGTCCGCGTTCCTTGTTGCCTCCTGCCCCAAATACTCCGACCAACATGCGGATCAGCCGGGGCAAACTGCCGGCCGCGAATTGCTGAATTCCGACCGCCATTTGGGCATCCGTATAAAGGGGATCGATGCGTAACGCCTGCTCGGAATCGGTGCGTGCGGCGAGGCCTTGACGCGCCGCTGCGAGGAAGCTGTGGTCCACCAGCGTAATAAATGCCGCGTGAATGCCGCGCAGATAACCGCGGGCGAACCAGGCATCCGCCTCCGCAGCATTGGCCTTGATCTGTCCGTCCGCGATCTCGATACCTGTATTCGTCAGTTCTTCAATACGAGCCCGCGTGGGCTGCGGCAGGGTCACATCCCTCTTGTTGCTCAGGAACGAGTCATGCGCGTAATAGGTGGTGTCGAGCAGGTCCTGGTGGTAGAGCTCGCGGAAGACGATGGCCATCTGCAGATACCCATAGGCCATTGGGTCTTGCGGATGCTGTTTCAACACCGTCTCGAAGCGGCTGATTGCGCCGTCGTAATCGAGGATGTAGAAGTGCTGGAAGCCCTCACGCACAAGAGGATTCAGATTCAGTGGATTCGTATGCCGCGTGGCCGTAACCGCTGAGGGCGCAGCGTGGCCCGGGAGCACGCCGAGGGAAAGCACACACAAACAGCCAAGAATCAGTCGGAGGCCAGTGGATCGGATAGCGCAGGAGGGCTCCTGAACCGGGCTCAACATACTGCGGCGTTCCAATCAGATCCCCTTAGATGCGGCTCGGGTTGGTGCGGCGTGTATCTCGGACTACTGGCGCTTATGTTCTTCCAGGCTACGAAATCGATAGAACCGGTGCTCACAGACGTTGCAACGGAACGGGACGAGCCCAATCGCCCGGAAGATCAAGTCCGCCATCTTCCTATGCGACCTTCGCACATTGAATTCATGACACTTGGGGCACTTGATAGCCATAGCAGGAGACTCCTTCGCGCAAGTGGAGCTCTTCGAAATAGCAATTACCATGCGCCTGAAACCGCACAAAAACACGACAAAATTGCGTTATCCTCTTCCGGCATGAGATCAGAGGGGGATATACCAGTATGATGCTCCCGATTGCTGGAGTTGGCAATTTGAGGCCGCGCTTCCTGTACGCTTCAATCGATTGCCCTCCAGGGAGCTTCTGGCCCTTTGAGCATCGTTCGGTCCGCTATGACACGATTCGAATTGCTGCAACTGCTGGTGGCTCAGGCTCGCGCGAACGGCTTCGAGTTCAGAAAGTGGTACATTGCGAAACTGCGGCTCCCCTGGGAGACGACCCGTCAGGCAATTGAGACACTTGCGGCGGAGCGGCGCTACTATGCCCTGCTCTTCTCCCATGAGTTCGCATCCAGTTTCTGGAAAGCAGGCGAGCGAATTACCTTTCAGGTGGCCTCCCAAAGCTTCACCCGCCGCAAGAAGGATGGAACCATAGGGGTCGTGAATCGCAAGCCGTACACACGGCGCAGCACGCGGGACGACGCATGGCGCTATCACCTGCGCGAGCTGGCGGTGGCCGAAGAGCCGCTGCGCTACATGCGGAAGTATCTACGGGTGGATGAAGAGCTGGTGCTGGACGAAGAGGATGAAAGCGGTGGGGAATTGGGTGCCGGCTCTTCGGCGCCGCCGACGACATTTCCACCCGAGCCTGCCAAAGGCATCTCGCTCGTGCGCCAGCGGCTTACCTGAGCAGAGCAGGTTAGCGCTGCGCCTGCAGATGGTTCAGCGCCTTCGTTGCAGCCTTTGCCTCTTTTTCAATTGGGTCGAGCTTCAGGCACTGGCGATAGTGCTCAATCGCCTCATCGCGCTTGTTCAGCTTCATGGCCGCCTCAGCCAGCACGAAATGGGCGGAGGGTTCGTCGGGCTGCATCTTGACCGCATCCAGACCGCGAAGATAGGCGGCCTGGAAGTCGCCGCTGTCCATGTAGAAGTGGGCCACATCCACATCCTCGGCGACCCGCTCATCCGGACTTTGCAGCTTGGTGCCCGGAGGGTTCACCCGATGCAGAATGTGGCGTCCGGGCAGCGACTGCTGTCCTTCGCTTCCCTTGTCCTCGAGCGCGGGTTTCTCCGGAGCATCGGACGCGCCCGCTGCATCGGCCGGGTTGGGTTCGCCGTCATTGGAACTGCTGCTGGAACTCGACCCCGCCTGAGGGGCTGGAGCCGCAGGTCCGCCTGAGTCGCCCGGGAATGGAAATTTCTTGTCCGCAGAGGTGCCCGTGCGAGGCGGAGCAGCCGCTGCAGGCGCAGCGCGCTCGGGCGGGGCGGGAGGGGCTTCGCCCGGAAACGGAAACTTGTCCCCGGCCTGCTTTTTGTCATTCTGTACGGATTTGGCGCACGGCGCGGAATGCGCCGCGGCAGTGCATGGAGCGGATGATTGCGCCGCGCTGGGGGAGTTTGTGCTCTGGGAATCCCCATTTTGGAGAGCCGCGGCTTGAGCAATCAAAGCAACGGGAGCAGCGGCCCATAATAGGGCGGCCAACAACCCTCCGGCATGTACCCGACGTAACATTCTCTTTCAGTTTAGACGCTGCAAGTGGCGAGGCAGCGCAATGCGCTCTCCACAGGGCCGCTGTCATAATTGAGCTCAGAATGATTCCGGGACTCGTAATTCGCTCTTCCTCCATCCATGCTGCAGGCTGTTACACCATGCGTCCCATCCGCAAGGGCGTCCGCATTTGCGAGTACGACGGGCCCCGCCTTTCCAAGCAGGAGGCCGACCTGCGCTATGAGGGCCGCTGCGTCACCTATCTGTTTGCATGCGGGGAGGAGGAAGTGATCGACGGCTTCGGGGCTGCGATGTTCCTCAATCACTGCTGCGACCCGAACTGCGAGACCGAACAGGACGAGGATGGGCGCATCTACATCTGCAGCATCCGCGATATCCGAGCTGGTGAAGAGCTGACCTACGAATACAACCTGCACGACTCCGACGATGATGCCCAGGACTGCTACTGCGGCGCACCCAGGTGCCGGGGCACCATGTTCAGCGAGGATGAAGTGAAGCGTCGCGAGCGAAAGGCGCGCCGGAAAGCAGCCGCGCGTTCCAAATGACGATTTCTCGGGCGCAGTTGCCGATTTTTGACAGCATCTGAGCGCGGCGCCCTGGGCATGGGCAGGGCGGTACAATCGAAGTCGTCGCATGGCCTACCAGGTACTCGCCCGCAAATACCGTCCGCAGCGTTTCGCCGACGTGGTCGGTCAGGATCACGTCACCGTCACGCTCATGAACGCGCTCGCGCAAAACCGCATTGCGCATGGGTACATCTTTTCCGGCCACAGGGGGATCAGCAAGACCACCATCGCGCGCATTCTGGCCATGGCTCTGAACTGCCGCAACCCGATCGGCTCCGCGGAACGGCCGACCGCTGAGCCCTGCGACCACTGCGACAGCTGTGTCGAGATCCGTGCCGGCAATGCGGTGGATGTGATCGAGATCGATGCGGCGACCAACCGCGGCATCGATGAGATCCGCGAGCTGCGCGATGCGGCACGCTACCGCCCCGCGCGGGACAAATACAAGATCTACATCCTTGACGAAGCCCATCAGATTACCGATGCCGCCTTCAATGCCTTATTGAAGACACTGGAAGAGCCGCCGGAGCACATCGTCTTCATGATGGCGACCACGCAGCCGGAAGACATTCCGCAGACGGTCCGCTCGCGCTGCCAGCACTTCAGCTTCCACGCGGTCAAGCTGGTCGATATCCTCGGCCAGCTGAGGACGATCGCGGCAGCGGAAGAGATTTTCGCGGACGATTCCTCCTTGGCTCTGCTGGCCGAAGCCGGTGACGGCTCCATGCGTGACGCGCTCTCCATCATGGATCAGGCGATTGCCAGCGCACCTATCGAGGATGGCCGGGCGCGGCTGGATGCGATGCAGATCCGGGAGCTGATGGGCTCCGTTCCGAACACGGTGTTCGAACGAATTCTGGAGGCGGTGGACGGGAATCGTTCCGCCGAGGTGATGACTGTTGCCAACGAGCTGCTGGATGCGGGCAACTCGCCCGTTCAACTGGCGCGACAATGCGTCCATTATCTGCGGAACTCGCTGATCGCGCGCATCGCGGGCGTTCGGCCTGAAAGCGTCGACTCGAACAACGTAGCCAGCGAACTGCTGCAGATCTCCCCAGACGAGCAGCGCCGGGTCGCGCGTACGGCGGCCTTATTCACGGAGGAAGAGCTGACGCGCTTCCTGAACATCATGCTGCGAACCTTCGACGAACTCGGCTATCGCCAGGAGCAGCGCTTCCACCTGGAGCTTGGGCTACTGAAGCTCGTTCACGTGCGCCGTCTCCTGCCGATGGAAGAGGTCCTCAGCCAGATGGGCGGAAGCTCCCGCCCGGGGCCGACACCTTCGCGGCCGGCCGGGTCTTCGTCAGGCGCGCGCTCGAGTTCCCCCACCTCGACTTCTGCTGCTCCTGCACGCGCAGCCTTCTCGCCATTCGAGCAGGAGCGGAGCCGCCGGACGGAGAACATGGTTGCGGCGCCGATTCCTGCCGCACCTGTGCCGGTAACGCCCAAGGCCGAAGTCCGCGGAACAACCGTTGCCGTCCCTCAGGCTCAGCCGCGAGTTTTGCCTGAGAGCAGGCCCGCCGCAGCACCCGAACCCATGCCCGGCGTTGTGGAACTGGCGGCAGGGGCGCCATCCGCAGCGGGATCGCTCGAACAGATGCAGCAGCGGGTCATCGAAGCGCTTCGCAACGCGAAGCAATCCTCAGCCGCCGATGCCCTGGAAGACTCCGTGTGGACGTCCGCCGAGGGCGAGGTGCGGGTGCAGACGGAGCTCTCCAAGGTGATGCTGCCCGTGGTCCTGAATGCGGACGCGGAGAAGATTCTGCGAGCCACCGCACGCGAAGCCGGTGTCCCCAGGCTCACGCTGCTGCCGGGCATTCCGTCTGCCACAGCATCGAAGCCGCCCAAGCCCGCGCGCACAGGCTCAGTCGAGGCCAAAGCGCTGGAACATCCCATGGTGCAGCAGGCGCAGAAGCTCTTCGATGCGGAGATTCAGTCGGTGATCGATCTGCGCGACCGTGAGTAGCAGCACGTCGAATAAATATCAGAACAGGTGAGGCGGCGATGGACTTTTCCGATCTCGGCAAGATGCAGGAGATGATGACGCAGGCGCGCCAGATGCAGGAGCAGATGGAGCAGAAGCTCGCCGAGACAGTCGTAGAGGCGGAAAGCGGTGGCGGCATGGTGCGCGTTCGCATGAATGGCAAAAAAGAGGTGCTGCGGATCAAAATTGAGCCCACTGCCTTGGGCGCCACCACGGGCGACATCGAGCTGCTGGAAGATCTGATCGCGGCCGCGGTGAATGAGGCAGGGCGCCGTGCGGACGAGACCATGAAGTCCTCCGTTGCTGGAATGATGGGCGGCCTGAATCTTCCGGGGCTGGAGTAATCCTTGGCGACGGGCCGTTTCGCGGAACCGATGTCGCGCCTGATCGACGAGCTGCGCAAGCTGCCGGGAATCGGCAGCAAGTCCGCCCAGCGGCTCGCGTTTCACGTGCTGCGCTCTTCCGACGCCGATGCTCGGGCGCTGGCGGAGGCGATTCTGGTGCTCCGCGAGCGGCTGCGTCTCTGCTCCATCTGCAATAACGTTACCGATGTCGACCCCTGCGTCTACTGCTCCAGCCCCACACGGGACCAGCGCGTAATCTGCGTCGTCGAAGAGCCGACCAACATCGCCGCTATCGAACGGACGCGTAGCTACAACGGCGTGTATCACGTGCTGCACGGGACTCTGTCGCCCATCGGCGGAGTCGGGCCGGAGCAGCTTCGGATACCCGGGCTGCTGACGCGGCTTTCCTCGAAGTCTTCTGTAGCCGAGGCAGGCGCGTGGAGCGACACCACTGGGCCGGAGGCGTTGGTGCGGGAAGTGATCCTCGCGACCTCTCCGACAACCGAAGGCGAAGCCACTGCGGCGTATCTTGCGCAGGAGATCCGTCGGGCCGCGCCCGAGCTGCACGTCACTCGCATCGCCACCGGCGTTCCGGCCGGCTCCGACATTGAGTACGCGGACGAGGTGACGATGACTCGCGCGCTCGAGGGCCGGCGCGAGTTCTAACGCGCCTGCAACCGGCCTGCAGAAATCTGAAGGCACTCGCCGGTCATATCCTTTGGCTGATCGAGGTGCAGCAGGCTGAGGATGGTAGGCGAAATGTCGCGCAGGCTTCCGCCGGGCCGCAGCGTCACGGTTCCCGTGGGGTCATCGGTGATGTAGATGAATGGCACGGGATTGGTGGTATGCGCGGTGTGCGGGCCGCCGGTGACCGGGTCGATCAGCATCTCGGCGTTGCCATGGTCAGCGGTCACCAGCAGCGCACCTCCCTGCTGCTTGACTGCGCGATAAATTCGTCCGAGCTCGCGGTCGACTGTCTCGACCGCCTTCACAGTCGGCTCTACCTTGCCGGAGTGGCCCACCATATCAGCATTGGCGAAGTTCACGATGATCACCTCGAAGGCAGTATCGCTGACCGCCTTCACGACGGCATCTGCGATACCTTCGGCGGACATCTCCGGCGCAAGGTCGTAGGTCGCGACCTTCTGCGACGGCACCAGCACCCGGTCCTCGCCGCCGAACGGCTTTTCAATGCCGCCGTTGAAGAAGTACGTCACGTGCGCATACTTTTCTGTTTCGGCTACACGCAGATTGCGCAGGTTCGCCTGGGCCATCAGGTGGGCGAGCAGGTTGTCCATCGACTCAGGCGGGATCACGATGGGCAGGGTGAAGCTTTTGTCGTACTGCGTCATGCAGACGTAATGCAGATCGCGCGGGACCAAATCGCGCGGAATCTCCTCGTCCAGTTCGGCGGCCTTGGGCAGATCAAGCCCTGCGGTGGCCGTCAATCCAGAGTTGCGGGCCAGCACGCGAGAGATCTGCCGCGCCCGGTCGGCTCTGTAGTTAAAATTGAGCACCACGTCCCGATCACGGATGGGGCCGACTGCGTGCCCCGCAGCATCGATGACGGTAAACGGCGGCACGAACTCGTCTGTGACACCGCTGTTGTAAAGCTCCTTCACCCGCTCCAGCGGATCGGCGTAAGCGCCTCCCGCCGGATGGCCGGTGACCATGGCGTCAAAGGCCTGACGCTCTTTTTCCCAGCGCAGGTCGCGGTCCATGGCATAGTAGCGCCCGCTGACGCTGGCGATCTGCCCAACCCCGTTCTCGCGGAACTGCTGCTGCAGCTGTTCGAGATAGCCAATTCCGCCGGTCGGCGAGGTATCCCTGCCATCCAGGAAAGCATGGACGAAGACTCGGGTGAGGTTGTTCTGCGAGGCGAGCTTGAGCAGCGCGTACAGATGCCTCTGGTGCGAGTGGACGCCGCCGTCAGAGAGCAGCCCGATCAGGTGAAGCGCGCCGTTGTTCGCGTGGGCTGCCTGGACAGCGGCCATCAGCGTGGGATCGCGGAAGAAGTTGCCGTTGGCGATCGCCCCGTCGATGCGGGTGACGTCCATGTGCACAATGCGCCCGGCGCCAAGATTCAGGTGGCCGACCTCGGAGTTGCCCATCTGTCCGTCTGGCAGGCCTACGAAGTGATCGCTCGCGCGAATCAGGGTGTTGGGGAAATCGCGCAGCAGGCCGTCATAGACGGGCTTGCGCGCCAGGGCAATCGCGTTGCCGCTGGTCTCGGCGCGATAGCCCCAGCCGTCCAGGATGGTGAGAACAATCGGTTTTGCCATGTGGCTCCCAGAATACCAAGCAACGGTTCTGCCAAGGTGTTTCGGGCTGCCTGCCGTTGCGAGAGGGAAAGAAGGCTGCGCACGACCCGCACCGTTTAAGAAATTCGCGTTGCATCGGAATTTGCGGCACCCTTGCGGAAGATCAGGCGTAGCTTGAGACGGCGCTGGCGTTGCGCGCGGCGCGTTCGCGAGCAATCTTCTCGATGTAGCCGCTTTGCTTCAGGGCCTGGAGGGGCTCGGCAGGAAGCTTGTGCGCCTCACGCCACTCGCGCACCATGGGCCGGACGTCGGTCCAGAAGGCGCTCCGGAGGGTCTCCTCGGCGGCGACCAGGTCGCACGAGCTTTGCAGCAACGCCAACTGCTCGCGATCGACCAGTGCGGCCTTGGCAAAGAGTTCCTGCGCGGTGACCACCGTCTGCACCATGGCCTCCACTTTGTCCTTAAGATTGTGGCTCTGGTCGATCATGTAGGCGACGCCGGAGACTGCACTCTGGTCCGGGCAGCTCAGGATCTCGTGGAAGATGCGGAAGACCTGGTAGGGATCGATAGAGCCGAGGGTAAGGTCGTCGTCCGCATATTTGCGGTCGTTGAAGTGGAAACCGCCGAGCGCGTTGCAGTAGAGCAACCAGGTGACGATCTGCTCGATGTTGGTGCCGTGCAAATGATGACCCGTATCCACCAGCACTTTCGCTTTGGGGCCGGCGCGACGCGCAAGCTCCAGCGCCATCCCCCAGTCGGCGATATCGGTGTGGTAGAAGGCAGGTTCGAATGGCTTGTACTCCACCAGCATGCGCTGGCGCTCACCAAGCGCCGCATGGGTAGCGGCGAGGATCTCTTCCATCCACTGAATGCGTTTGAAGATGCTCTGGGTGCCCGGATAGTTGGAGCCGTCGGCCATCCAGAGGGACACATCCCGGTCACCCAGCTCGCGGCCAATCTCGACGGAGTCCAGCAGGTGCGCCAGTGCGTTGCCACGGATCTCGGCGCTCGGATTACAGATAGAGCCGAACTTGTACTCCTGCGCCTGGAAGAGGTTGGGATTGATGCAGCCTGCTTTGACGCCGTACTTCGATTCCAGGCGCTTGACCTCGGGTACATCCTGCTTGCCGTTGGGCAGGTCCCAAAGCACATGCAGCGCAACAGTGGGGCTGGCTCCGGTGAGGGCATCCACCTGGGCGGCGTCGGCAAATTTTTCTTCGAGCGTAGTAGCAGCGGCGGGTTGGACGAACTTGCCGAAACGCGTGCCGGTGTTCGCGAAGCCCCAGGATGGGACCTCAATGCGAAAGCTGTCCAATGCCGCGAAAACTCGGTTTTGCGGCTCGCCGGAGCCCGCTCGGGTGGATGACATAGGAGCCCTCAGGTACTGCCAATGGAAAATGTACTCCCTCTTGAGTGTGGCGATCCGGGATTCTGCTCGCACCTCTCCGCTAGGATGGGGATACATACATCCTGCAGCTGTTCGGAAACGTGAGGCACCTTGGGACCGAATCCATTTCTGGGCGTTATCTTCCACTGGATAGGCGGATTTTGTTCCGCCACGAACTTCATCCCCTTCCGCGGGATCAAGCGCTGGTCGTGGGAGGTCTATTGGCCGATTCAGGGCTTTGCCGCGTGGATCGTGGCGCCATCGCTGCTGGCGGCCCTGTTTGTCCCTGGGGCGTACGGTCTGCTCCGCACAGCCTACGCTAGCAATCCGCGGAATCTTCAGTACGCATTTCTCTTCGGCCTTCTGTGGGGAGTGGGCGGCATCACCTTCGGGCTCGCGATCCGATATCTCGGGATTGCACTCGGCTACGCGATTGCTCTGGGCCTTTCCGCGTTCTTCGGCACGCTGGTACCACCGGTGTATCACCGCGAGATGGGTTCGCTGCTGCATTCGAGCTCGGGTCGGACGATTCTGGCCGGTGTGCTGATCTGCATCGTCGGCGTAGCTGTGAATGGAGCAGCGGGGTACTCAAAAGAGCAAGAGCTGACGCCGGAAGAGATGCTCGAGGCAGGTGAGCGCGACTATGACTTCGGCAAGGGGATCGCGATTGCGGTGCTTGCCGGCTTCATGAGTTCGTTTTTTGCGTTCGCGCTGGATGCGGGAAAGCCCCTGGCGAGCCTGACCCGGGCCCGCCTGGTCGCCGAAGGGCGCATGGACCTGTGGGCGAATCTGCCCGTGCTGATTGTGGTGCTTTGGGGCGGCTTTGTCACCAACCTGGTGTGGTCCGCGATCCTCATTGCCCAGAATGGTTCCGTCCGCCAGTACGTCGGGCAGCCGGGAACCAATCCGATGCGGGCGGTGCCGACGGCGGGAAACACGCTGGTGGACTTTGACCCGCTGGACCCCTCGACCTATGACCGGCTCGCGCCCAGCACCCTGTTTTTCAATTACGTGTTTGCCGCCCTTGCGGGCGTGATCTGGTACTTCCAGTTCTTCTTCTACTCCATGGGCCAGACCAAGATGGGCAAGTACGACTTTTCGTCCTGGACGCTGCACATGGCCTCCATCATCGTCTTCGCGACCCTGTGGGGTCTGGTGCTGAAAGAGTGGCATGGGACCAGCGCACGCACTAAGTTGCTGGTGTCCGCCGGACTGTTGCTTCTGGTCGCTTCCACTGTCGTGGTGGGCTATGGCAACTATATCCATGCCGTCCGGGAGACGGTCACTGCCGCTCTGCGGTAAGAAGCCGAAGTACCCCGCAAGCGCTCCGAACCGTCCTAAGTGATAGGGGTCCGGGCGGGTATCGAGACGGCTTCCCTGCCGCGGCATATTCACACGTCGTTTTCATAGCTGCGTCACAATACAAGCGGAGGACATGGATGCCCCGGATCAACTTCCATCAGCAACTTGCGGCGCTCAAAGACAGGCTGCTCGGGATGGCTGCGCTGTCGCAGCAGGCGCTCGAGTTCTCCGTTGAGGCGTACGTATCGCGCAATGAAGGGCTGTGCACCCATGTGCTGGATATCGAAAAGGCCATCAATGCCGCGGAGACCGTGGTCGACGATATGGCGCATGACCTGCTCGCCAAGGAGCAGCCGATGGCCATCGATCTCCGCTTCATTCTGTCGGTAATCAAGATCAACGGCGACCTGGAGCGGATTGGGGACCAGGCGGCCAACATTGTGCAGCGCGCCATGCTGCTGAAGGATTCCCCACAGATCTCGCTGCCCATAGACATTCAAACCATGGGAGAAAAGGCGGGCCTGATGATCCGCACCGCGATCCAGGCGCTGCTGGAGGCGGACGCGAAGCTGGCGGAAAGCGTGCTCTCCATGGACGACGAGGTGGACGACATGAACAAAGCCGTGCAGCAGGAGCTGGTGGAGGTGATGCAGCAACGGCCGGAGGTCAGCATCCAGGCGCTGAACGCGATCATCATCTCCCGCAATCTGGAACGGTCGGCCGACCATGCCACCAACATCGCCGAAGACGTCATCTTCTGGCTGCGCGGCTCGGACGTTCGCCACAATATGTTGCTGGCCGAGGCCGACTGAACGGGTCGTGGCTGCCCCAAGTTATCTTGACGCGCCAATTCTAGGCATTTAGCATTAAAAGCATGACGACGTGCCCAGGCGCGACCCTGCAGTGTTGCTGCACCTGTTGTTGTGCCGGCGCGCGCCGTCGCTGTCCCGTCTCGTAGAGTCAACAACTTACGAAGCACGCGGATAAGCCGCTGGAGCGCCCACGAATCTGGTGGGCGATTTTACTTTCTGCCGTAATCCGCCGGCGCAAAGCTCCAGACCAAATTCTCTTCTGCATTAGCGAAGAACAAGGATTTTCTATTATGAGCGAAGTCGCCACACCTCCCACAGTTCCAGTAGCACCTGCACCCAAGGAAACCAAGGCTCAGAAGGCGGAGCGCCTGAAGCAGGCGAACAATCCATGGCAAGGTTGGGATGAGGTGCGCCGCTTCGCCAAGGAAGGCCGCGGCTCCATTCCTCCGGAATGGGCCGAGTTCTACTTCAAATGGTGGGGAGTCTACACCCAGGGCGACGGCGTGGGCGTCACCGGCGGCAAGGATGGCGTCGGTAAGGCGACCGAGTATTTCATGATGCGGATCGGACTGCCGAACGGCCTGCTCACTTCGAAGCAGCTGCGCGTCATCGGAGATCTGACGAAGAAGTACGCGAACAATCTGGCGGACATTACGACACGGCAAAATATTCAGCTTCACTGGCTGACCATTGAAGCGCTGCCGGAGGTGGTAGATGCGCTCACCGAGATCGGTCTGAGCCCCAAGGGAGCGTGCGGCGACGTGATGCGCAACGTCACCGGCTGCCCGCTGGCCGGGCTGGATGGGCACGAACTGCTCGATGCCAGCCCTCTGGCGGTGGAGATTGCCAGGAAATTGACCGGCAATCCGGAGTTCGTAAACCTGCCGCGAAAGTTTAAGGTGTCGGTGACGGGCTGCCCGCTGTGGTGCTCGTACCCGGAGATTAACGATCTCGCGCTGACCGCGGTGAAACGCGAGGTGAATGGGCTCGAAGAAATTGGCTACACGCTGCGCGTAGGCGGCGGCCTTTCCACCGAGCCCCACATCGCAGTTCGATTGCCGGCCTTCGTGCCCCAGGACAAAGCGTTTGCTGTCGTAGAGGCGGTGCTGACCATCTTCCGCGAACAGCAGGAGCTGCGAGAGAATCGCAGCCGCGCCCGCATCAAGTATCTGTTCATGCGGCATGGCTGGACAGCCGAAACCATGCTGGAAGCGATCGAAGCAAAGCTCGGAGTCGTGCTCGACCGCATGCCGGTGGATGAAGATAACATCCCCGACGACATCTACCGCGATCACGTCGGGATCACACCGCAACGTCAGCCGGGGCTCTCTGCCGTGGGCGCGAGCGTGCTGCGCGGCCGCGTCACAGGCGATCAGCTGATTCAGCTGGCGGAACTTGCCGACGAGTTCGGCGGCGGTCAACTGCGGGCGACGATCATGCAGAACATCATTCTGGTGAATGTTCCCAATGCGCGGACTCGCGAGCTGATTCACCGCCTGAATGATATTGGCTTCCAGGTGGACGTGACCCCCTTCTGGCGCGGAGCGATTGCCTGCACCGGCACCGAGTTCTGCAAGCTGGCCATCGCGGAGACCAAGGCATTTTCCAAGTGGCTGGTGGACGAGATGGAAGAGCGGCTGCCCGCATTCGATCAGCAGATCAAGCTGCATGTAACCGGATGCACCAACTCCTGCGGACAGCACTGGATTGCAGATATTGGCCTCGAAGGCAAGAAGATCAAGAAGAACGGCGCGATGGTGGATGCGTTTTACTTCTGTGTCGGCGGCTCGATTGGCAGATACGCACGGCCAGGGCGGCCTGTGGGCTTCCGCGCCGCGGCCGAAGACTGCCCGGAAGCAATTGAACGGCTGCTGCGCGCCTACCTTGCGGCACGGAATCCCGGCGAAGACCTGCGCGCGTACTTCAACAGGACCGACGACGAGAGCCTGCGCGCTCAGTTGGCCGGAACCTTTGTTCCCGCCGTCGACCGCGATCCGCCGCCGGTCGCCGCCGGCCGCGTGGCAGCCGACGCATAAGATAGAAGCACGCATGGCGCTCTTCCCCATCTTCCTGAAGCTGACCGGCCGCCCCTGCATCGTGATCGGGGCCGGCAACCTTGCTGAGTCGAAGATCGAGTCACTGCTCACGGCCAACGCCCGGGTGACGGTGATTGCGCCTGAGGCGAACGCCCGCATCGCGGCGCTGGCTGAGTCCGGTGAGATTTTGCTCCACTCGCGAGAGTATGCACAGGGCGATCTGTCCGGGCAGTTCCTGGCAGTAGCAGCCACCGACAATTCAGTCGTCAATCGCGCTGTGTTTGCCGAGGCAGAGGCATCGGGCGTTCTGATCAATGCAGTGGATGACCCGCCGTTCTGCGATTTCTACTTTCCTTCCGTTGTGCGGCGCGGCGATCTGCAGATCGCAATCTCCACCGCCGGCGCAAGTCCCGCGCTCGCTCAGCGGCTGCGCAAGGAGATCAACGAGCTGCTTCCACTCGATACCGGCGATTGGCTGACCGAGCTCGGCAACCTGCGGCGCGAGGTGCTGCAGCTGGAGCCGCTGAATAAGGCGCGCAATGAGCTGCTGCATCAGCTTGCCGGCCGGGAAGTCTGCAGTTACGCGGAGTGCCCTTCGCGAGTCATGGCCAAACGTCATGCCCTCACCAATCCGCGCGAACCCGCAGCTGTGCCCGATGCCGAAGCCAGGGCGCAGGACGCGTGAGCACCTCCGCGGAGCCGGGCGTGGTCTACCTCGTGGGAGCAGGTCCAGGTGACCCTGAACTGCTCACGCTGCGCGCCTTGCGCCTGCTGCAGACCGCAGATGTAATCCTGCCCGACGATCTGGTGTCCGATGAGGTGCTCGGGCTCACCTCACCGTCGGCCTTCGTGGTGCCTGTGGGCAAGCGCTGCGGACAACCGCGAATCACGCAGGCCGAAATACATGAGTTGATGCGAGAGCATGCTGGCGCAGGCAGCTCTGTGGTGCGCCTGAAATCCGGCGATCCGCTGATCTTCGGCCGTGCCGGCGAAGAGATCGATTTCCTGGCGTCGGTGGGAATTCCTTTCGAGATTGTGCCGGGAATTACAACCGCCTTCGCAGTCGCGGCGGAGCTGAAGACTCCCCTGACGGATCGCAGCTCTGCCTCGAAGCTGATCTTCGCGACCGCGCACCATGCCAAAGACAAGCTGGAGCTGACTCCCAAATGGCAGGGCGCATTTCCCGCCGATGCGACTCTGGTGGTCTACATGCCCGGCCGCCGTTTCCGGCAGCTTGCGGATGAGCTCATCAGCTCCGGTGTGCCTGCCGAAACTCCGTGCGTGGCCGTCTCACAGGCGAGCACGCCCACCCAGCAGGTCTACCGCACGACCCTGAAACAGATCGAGGACGAGGCCATTGGCCCCGCCCCCGTGATTCTGCTCATCGGTCAGGCAATTCGTTAAGGGTGCGACGGTGCAGCGCTCGGCTGTGCCGCGTCTGACCGGCTTGGAGACGGGCAGTTGGCGGGGACATCGTTGCTCTTCACCTCGACCTCAGGCGTTACCGAGAGTCCGGGCCGCAGCACAAAGTCCTTATCTTCCTGAGCAAGATTGGTGAAGTCGATACGCACCGGAATGCGCTGCACCACCTTGACGTAGTTGCCGGTGGCATTCTCCGGTGGGAAGAGCGAAAGCATAGACCCGGTGGCGCCACCAACCTGCGTGATACGCCCGGAGAACTTGCGCCCTCCATAGGCATCCACTTTGAGCGTCACTGGCTGGCATGTGCGCATCCGCGCCAGCTGGGTTTCCTTGAAGTTCGCCGTGACCCAGAGGTCCGTCAGCGGAACGATAGTCATCAGATCCTGACCGGGAGAGACGTTCGAGCCTTCATGAACGTTCTTCTTGTTCACAATGCCTGCCGCCGGCGCCACGACCTTCGTATAGGAAAGGTTCAGCTTCGCCTGCTGAACGCGAGCCTCCGCCTGCCGCACCTGGGCCTGCGCTGCCGCCTCCCGCGACTGCTCTACCCGGATCTGCCCCGGAGCATTCTGGACGGACTGCCTGGATTGCGCAACCGCCTGCTGCAGCCGCGCTTGCGCATTGGAGACAGCGCTCTGCTGCGCGAGCACGTTGGCCTCGGCTTCGGCGACGGACGCCTTTGCCGACGCTGCCGCTGCCTGCGCCGCGTCATACTGCTGCTTGGAGATGACGTCCTTCTGGACCAGCGGGGTGTAACGGTCCACGTCGTCCTGGGCGCGCTGTGCGTTCGCTCGCTGCTGATCCACTTTGGCGCGTGCCGCCTCCACCTGCTTCTCCGATTGCGCGACCAAATCGCGCATAGCATTCACATCGGAGGCAGAGGTCGTCACCGAGGTTCCTACCGAAGTGCGGGTGATCGGCACGTTGGTAGTTGCCTGCACCGCTTGTGCGGTGGCGCTGGCCAGATCGGCTTCCGCCTGTTGCAGCGCGACTTGGTAGTCAGTCGGATCGATCTCGACCAGCAGCTGCCCCTGCTGCACCTGCTGATTGTCGTCAACGTAGACCTTGACCACGTGGCCGGCGATACGCGAGCTCACCTGATACAGATTGCCGTCTACCTGGGCGTCGTCGGTGTCCTCGGTGAAGGTCGACCGCCAGTAGAAGAACACCGCGCCCACAACAAGCAGCAGCACCACTCCGATCACGATGGATCGCCGGTTCGACTTCGGCTGAACCTCCGGGGCTGGATCGCCGGCCGGTGTCACCACCTTGCGTTCCTGTGCGGTATCTTTTTCTGTGACTGTCTCTGCCACGGTTACTTCCCTCCGAGATAATCCTTCAAATTAGTCTGCGCTACGCCCAGAGCCCGCGCCAGCGCGAGCTTGGCCGCATTGTGCTGGTACAACGCGCCAATGTACTGATTGTTCGCCTGCTCCACCGAGGACTGCGCCTGCGACACGGGCAGGTTATCGGCAACACCAGCTTGAAAACGCTGCTGAGTTTCGCTCAGCTCCTCTTTGGCGAGATCCAGGTTGGACTTGGCGGTATCGACCAGCTTCGTCGCCGACTGGATATCCAGGATCGCGTCGCGAATGTCCGCATTCACCTGCTGAACCTTGTCGGCAAGCCGGTCGCTCGCCTGCTGATAATTGGCTCCCGCGACCTTCTCTTCCCCGCGCGTCTTCGCGATCTGCAGAATGGGTGCGGAGACAGTACCGGTGGCGCTGTAGGTGCTGTGCGAGTGGGCAGCCGTCGTACCCAGGTCACCGAAGTCGCCGCTGAACTTCACCGTCGGCAGTTGGTCTGCGAAGGCGGCCGTCTTCTGCGCTTTGGCGGCCGCTACCTGCTCCCGGGCTGCAGCGAGGTCCTTGCGATTCTTCACCGCCTGCTCGAAAGCCGCATTTGCATCCAGGTTATCCAGCGCGCGGAACGGCTCCGTATCGGAGAGCCGAATCTGCTGGTCGAGCGGCAGGCCAATCGCCCTGGCCAGCGAGAGCTTGTCCTTCTCAAACTGATTCTTTGCTGAAATCAGATTCTGCTGCTGGTTCTGGTAATCCACCTGCGCGCGCAGCACATCGAGCCTTGGGGTCGTCCCTGCATCATGCGCGGCCACAGCCTGGTCCAGCGATACCTTCGAGGTCGCCAGCTGAGCGCTCACGGCATCGATCCGGGCCTGATCGGCGATGCACAGCAGATAAGCATTGCCCACGGTCAGCACCACCAGATCGCGCGCGTCCTCTGCGGTGAGCTTTGCTGCCGCAAAGTTGTGCTTCGCCGCGAGATAGTTCTCAAGCGCGCTGACGTTCACCAGGTTCTGGGTCAGATAAGCGCGGAAGTCCACCACCTGGAACGGCCCGACGATGGGCTTGAGCCCAGGAAACTTGAGCCCAAACGCCGCCAGGTTGATCTGCTGCACCTCTAGCGACGCGTCACCCGTGACCGTGGGAAGGAGTGCCTGGAGCTGTTGCAGCTCCTGTCCGTATGCGCCCTGCTGTTGGTTCTCCTGCAACAGGATTCCGAGGTTCTGGCGCAGCCCACGCGCGATGGAGTCGTCCAGGGACAGGTCCATGACGCCGCCGGTTGCTCTGCCCGTCGGGATGGAGCCGCTGAAAGAATCGTTCGTGGGCGCGGCAGGATTCTGCCCGGTCGGCGCTCCCAGCTGCTGCAGCGCACTGCTCACGACTCCGGACTCGGCCGGACTAGTGGCGCCGGTTGCCGACGATGGCGCCTGAGCATACAGCGCAGGGCTCAACAGCGCGGCAAGCGCCACCAGGATCGCTCCTGCTGCTTGTAAATGAAATTCTGAACGCATCGTTTCTATCGTAATTCCACTTCGCGGTTCACGCTCGCAACTCCCTCATCCGTTGCAGGTTGCGAATAGGTGTTGGATGCACCGGGGCGGCAAAAAAGCGCAAAAAATGCCGCTCGAGACCCGATTTTGATGGCACCCTCCACTCGCCCGAATGAGTTCCTGGGGGCTCAACCGCCGCACAGGAGCAGCCGGGCTCCCCGGCAATCCGCCGCCGCTCCAAGCAGATACACTTGCAATTGCATTCAATCTGCTCCCTCTGAGGTTGTTCTATGTTTCTTGGCATCGACGTCGGCACGGGCGGCACACGGGCTGTTCTGGTCAACCGTGACGGCCACGTCATCGCATCCTGCTCCAGCGAGCACGCCCCCATTCACTCCGAACGCATTGGCTGGGCGGAACAGGACCCGGCGGACTGGTGGCGCGCAGCCCGAACGGCCATCGCCGAAGTCCTCAAGCAGGCCGACCTGCCCTCCAGCAAGATCGAATCCATCGGTCTGACCGGCCAGATGCATGGTTGCGTCATGCTCGACAGCAATGGTGAGGTGCTCAGGCCCGCGCTGATCTGGTGCGACCAGCGTACTCAGCCGGAATGCGACTGGCTGGAGGCAAAGATCGGCCGCGCTCGCCTGATCGAGCTGACCTCAAACCCGGCGCTCCCCAACTTCACCCTCACCAAGCTGCTCTGGGTCCGCGATCATCAGCCGGAGATCTTCTCACGCATTGCGCATGTCCTCTGCCCCAAGGACTACGTCCGCTATATGCTCACGGGCGAGCTCGCCATCGATATGCAGGAGGCCAGCGGAACGCTGCTGCTGGATGTCGCCAATCGCCGCTGGTCGAGCGAGGTCGCAGAGGCCGCGGGAATCCCCATGGAGTGGCTGCCGCGCCTGTTTGAGGGACCGGATGTGTGCGCGCGCATCAACGACGCCGGAGTGGCGGCAACCGGACTCGCCGCAGGAACCCCGGTGGTCGCAGGTGCTGGAGACCAGGGAGCGGGAGCGGTAGGCATGGGCATCGTCAGCTCAGGCTCGGTCTCCGCCACCATCGGAACCAGCGGAGTTGTATTCGCGTCCACAGACAGGCCCGCGCTCGATCCTCAGGGCCGACTGCATACCTTCTGCCATGCGGCCCCCGGATTGTGGCACGTCATGGGAGTAACCAACGGCGCAGGACTCTCTTTGCGCTGGTTCCGCGACACCTTCGCCCCTGGCACCGACTACGACACGCTCGTCGCAGAGGCTTCGTCGATTCCTGCTGGCAGCGAGGGACTTTTGTGGGCGCCATACCTGTTTGGCGAGCGCACCCCGCACCTCGATCCGCTGGCGCGCGCCGCCTTTGTCGGCCTCACTGCCTCGCACACCCGGGCGCATTGCGTCCGCGCGGTTCTCGAAGGCGTGGCCTTCAGCCTGAAAGATACCTTCACGCTTTTCACAGAATTGGGCATCCCGGTCAATCGCATCCGGCTGGGCGGCGGTGGCGCACGCAGTCCGCTGTGGCAGCAGATCCAGGCCGACGTCTACGGTCAGCCGGTGGAACTGCTGGCTGCAGAGGAAGGCGGAGCCTATGGCGCTGCCCTGCTTGCCGGTGTTGGCGTGAAGGCCTGGCCGACCGTGGAGGCGGCCTGCGCCGCAACCATCCAGGTTGCGGGCCAGGTGGCGCCGCGCCATGCAAAGGAAATGGCCACGGCCTACGAATCCTTCCGGAGACTCTATCCGGCTCTCAAGCAGGTCAGCGGGTCAGGGGGGTAGGCAACGTGGCAGAGCGCGAGATCGGCGCAGGCATCGTCGGATTCGGGCTGGGCGGGCGTGTGTTCCACGCGCCTTTCCTCAGCGCTGTACCCGGTCTGAAGCTCGTTTCAATCATGACCCGCCAAGTCGAGGAAGCAAGCCAGGGGTATCCGCAGGCGCGAATCTCGCGCTCGCTGGAGGAACTGCTCGCCGATCCGTCGATCGAGTTGATCGTCATCTCGACACCCAACGAGACCCACTTCGAGCTCGCCTCCCGCGCGCTCCACGCCGGAAAGCATGTCGTCATCGACAAGCCGTTCGCATCCACCAGCACGGAAGCGCGGCAACTCATCGAACTCGCCCAAAGTCAGGGCGTCCACGTGATCCCGTTCCACAACCGGCGCTGGGACGGCGACTTCCTTACCCTGCGCAAAGTGCTCGCGGATGGAGCGCTCGGGCGCGTCGTCACCATCGAGTCGCACTTCGATCGCTTCCGGCCGACGCCGAGGGAGAACACCTGGAAAGAGGCCGGCGATCTCTCGCACGGCATGCTCTTCGACCTTGGGCCTCACCTCGTGGACCAGATGCTCTCGTTGTACGGAATGCCAGAGGCAATCACGGCCAGCGTTCGAGCCGATCGCGAACAGACTGAGATCGAGGACGCGTTCGACATCACGCTGCACTATCCAGCCAACAACGGCAAAGGCCTCCTGGCCCATTGCCGCAGCACCTATCTGGCCTGCATCAATGGTCCGCGATTCCTGGTTCACGGCACCAACGGCAGTTTTCTCAAGCATGGCCTCGATCCGCAAGAGCCCGCCCTCGTCGCAGGCGGCAGAGTGCCGCCTTTGGGCTCAACCGAGGTGTGGCTGGAAGAGAGGGAGTCGGACTGGGGAAAGCTCGCCGTCGCGCCGGTGCCCTCCGACCCCACTCTGCTGGTAGAGAAGACCGTTCGGACGGAACCCGGCGACTATCGCCTGTTCTATGCCAATGTGCGGGATGCCATTCTCGGCAAAGCATCACCGGCAGTCACCGCAGGAGACGGATATCGCGTGACTCGACTGCTGGAACTTGCAAGAGAGAGCTCGCGCAAGCGCTGCACGATAAAGATCGAAGCGTAAAAGCCGGGCAAAACGGCCGAAACCCGTCGGTGCCCGACCCTTGGCAAAATTAGTGCGTGTCGCGATCGTCCAGTTTGTCGTGCTTCTGGTCTTCCTGTCTTCGATATTGGCTGTTCTGGTTGTTGTCACGGTTACGGTACTGGTCGTTTCCCGAGGTGCGGCTGTTGGTGTTGTCGCGATAGCTCCTGCCTGACCAGCCCTCGTTGTATCCGTAGTCGTGCGCCTTGCGGTCATCGTCGTTCCGGTACTTGTGTTCGTGCCGCTCGCGCCGCTGCTTCGCCCTGTAGTCCTGATACCCCTCGTCGTTGCCGGTCCGATAGTATTCGTTGTTCGAATACTCGGGGTGGTTGGCGTATGTATCCGGATCAGTGCGCTGTGCCTGCGCACTGCGATTGTCGTAACGGTGGTTCTGATCCTGCTGCGCCACGGCGGACGCGGCAAAGACCGTACTCACCCCGACGCTGAGAGCCGCGGCCATCGCCAGATGTCTCCATTGAATTTGCATTGCATTCCTCCTCGAGCGGCGAAGTGACGCATCGCTTCAGCCGCCTCTGGTTGGATGCGGACAATGTCTGACCTTCAGGCTGCTGGGGCAGAATCCTGTCAAGCCCCCAAACTCCCTAACTTGTTGAAATCAAGGCGAATATAGATCGTACTTTTGCTGTTCGAAGTTGCTATCATTAACTTAAGGGAGGAATTTCAAGCTGCCGGCCATCGCCGCCGCTTGGCCTTTCGACTCATAAGCCCATTGGATAGACGATTTTAGGGATAAGTATCCTGAATCGAATACTTTGCAGCCAGACCCCGCCTGCAAAGGTATAAACATACTTGACGCACAAAGGCCCGATTTACCGAGGGGGCATTGGGAGCGTCGAGGGGGTTAGCCCATTAAGCCGCGTGCTCTTAGCCCAAGGCGTATCGCAAATTGGGCCCAACTCAATCATGTCGCGGTTTTGGGGGTCGTACTGCTGTCTCTCGCAGGTGTCATATGTCTTCGACTTTCCCTTATAGTGAATCCGCACGTTGAACTGGAGCAGTGCCTTTCCAGTCTGGATGTCATAAAACCCTTGACCATTGATTGTGCCTCTGAGGTTCACGACCTCACCCGGGAATATGGTGGACGGCTTACTGGCGTCGCTGACGACATCGGTCCTCACTCCACTAACTGCCGGTTCCCAAGTCAGGGTGAACCCTTCCCCTGGTGCCGTACCGTAATTCTTCACCGCCAGCGCTATAGTCATGCCATGCGCCGGACTGTTGGCATCATTCGACAAGAAGGTGATACTTCCGGGGGTGGGGCCCACATACGGCCGGTTGCCAGCGTCGAAAATATTCTGAGTGGTGCTGGCTTGCCAATAAGTAAGGTAGGCGTAGATGGCGACGAGCACCAAACCTACGATTTCAATGACAAGTCGTATCTTGTCGCGGGTATTCTGACTTTCATCGTCGGGGTTGTTCTTCTGGGATATTTCTATCGGGCTCTTTACTACAACCTCACCCCGAACGTGAATATCGCCGGACACGTGGCGCTTTTGCTCGGTTCCCTGTCTGTTCTGTGGGTTGGAATGGGGTTGGTCAGTCACGGACTCGGCTTTCTGTAAACCTTGAATTGTCGATTTCAAACGTTCACTGCGTCTCATTGAACCCCGGGCGTAAAATGCGAAAATGAAGCACGAATATCACGAAGGCCCCAAGGCTGCAGATAGGTTCAAGGATGTGGCGACACACCTGTTCCGTGCGCCAAAACCTGCGCCTACAAAACAGCCAAAGTCTGATGGGAAACATAGTACTACCGGTAAGGGCTAGTGCTTCTCTTGCCGCGCCCTTGCCGACGCCTAGTGTGAGGTGGCGGCTCCCACGCCGGTCAATTCAGCATAGGTGAGCCGCTTGCCTGCGACCTGCCCCATAGCCTTCTCAAACCTGTCCTGATCGTCCATATCGCGACGATTGTTGAACCGGAATACCTGCTCATCTACGTAGGCGTCCAAGTGGAACGGCTCGACTGCCACATAGGTTCCGTTGAGGCTGCGCTTCAGGCATGACCAGAAGTTCTCAATGCCCTGAGTGTGGACGCGGCCATTCACGTACTCATTCAGGTGATTGACCGTCTTGTGCGTGAAGTTCTTGTACTTATCAATTCCGTCGTAGCCTACGTGGCAGTCAGTAAATACGTGAGCGTTGAAGCCAACGTTCTTCAGAATCTCTTTCTGCAAAGTCTCGCGCTTCACGTTCGGTACGACTTTCGCGCGAACTTCCCGCGTCTGGCGATTCAGCATCCCCATAACAGGAATCTTGTTCTTGAGGTTTGATTCCATTCCCTCCATGCGGTCAATAGCGACGTTGGCGCGGATGGCCATAGCCTTACTCCGGTGCATGTTCTTGATTTTTCCGCCGACGAACGTCTCGTCTATCTCGATGGGATTTCCCCAGTGCGATCCCATCGTGTGCATAGGGTTTTGCTTCATCGTCTCCCTAATCCGGTGCAACATAAACCATGCAGACTTCTGCGTGATCCCGATGGCCCGGTGGAGCTCATAGCTGGACACGCCGTTCTTGCAATTCGCAACCATCCACATGCCGACCATCCACTTATCAAGGCCGATTGGGGAATCCTCGAACACCGTGCCGACCTTGAGGGTGAACTGCTTTTTGCAGCCCTTGCAGGACCAGATTCGCCGCGTCTTGATGAAAGAGTGCTTCTCTGAGGAACACCGTGGGCAAGTCACTAACCCATTGGGCCAGCGCAAGTTGAGCGCATATTGGAAGCAGCGTTCAGGGTCAGAGAAGTAAACTATCGCGTCCTGAAGTGTATGGGGCGTGTCCATGTCCTAAGACTATGCCTTATTACCTTGTGCGTCAAGTATATTATTACCCCTGCAAACAATTGAATCGACAGGACTTCCGGCCAAAATACCCCCCCCGGGAGGGGGTGGGTCTATCGCCGCTTCCTCGTCTGACGCACCACGCTCTCGATTAAGATCAGCGCGAGGCCGGCAAACAGCGCAATCCCGCCCCACCGCGAGGCCCAGCCAAAGCGTCGCAACCAGAACAGCACGATGGCGAGCCACAGCACGATGGCGACGGCAAAACTACCGTCGTCCACGAACAAGCTCCAGATCTCGGTCACTACCGCCCTGAGCCAGCGCATCGTCAGCCTCTCGCCTGGATTGCAGGTTGGCGGGCTGCCGCTGCCAACGCGAGCGCAATCGCAAGATACGCTGCAACCAGCGCCGGAATCGCGAGATCGCTGCCAGGCCAGGAGAAGTCCGCGCCTTCTGCCACCCAGAACGTACCGAAGCCGGCCAGGAGAACGCCGACCGCAAACTTGAGAGAGTTTTCCGGGACCCTCGCCAACGGCCGATGCAACGCTAGCCCCAGACCCGCGACAACCGCAAGCGCGATCAGGGCTCCGACGCTGGCCGGGAGAAGCAGCCCGGCCCGGCCGGCGCCCAGCGCGATCACCAGGAACACTACTTCGGTGCCCTCCAGCATGGTGATGTGGAACGCTGCGGCAACGGCGACGCGGTCCAGGGTTGCGCTGCGACTGAGTGCGCCGCTGCGCATTGCGGAGGTGTTCTTTGCGTAAGCAGCTTCTTCATCGTGCAGCGGAATCCTTCCGGCAGCACGGAGGATGGCCTTGCGCAGCCACCGCAGGCCGAACAGCAGGACCATGCTTCCTACAGCGAGCTGGATAACGTGCAATGGAATCCGACGCAGTTGCGGCCCGAGTAACGCGACCAAAAGGCCAAGCAGCGCAAGCGCCGCCGCGGCTCCGGCTAGGGCGCTCCTCCAGCCACGGACTGTTCCGACGGCCAGGATCACCGTCAGGGCCTCGACGCACTCCACCAGAGAGGCCAGGAACGCAGCCAGGACGGTGGTTGCGGTCTGCGTCCAGCTGACGGATATGGGTTCCATGATTTCAGCCGCTCCGGTTTCAGATTACGATGGAACACTATCCGGCGAGCACGCTGGCCAGTCAAAGAGACACACCATGCCGCATATGAGGTTCCCTCAGCTCAACCGCCGCGTGTTCTGCTCCGGTGCCGCCTCGGTCCTGGTGCGTCCGTCTGCCCTCCTGGCGCAGGTGGTGTCCGCCAGCAGCACTCACCCGGATGTGGCAGCAATCGAGCATGACCGGATTGTGTCCGCAGCGAACCGCGCGCTGGATCTCAGGCCAACGCCGCTCACTTCGCTGCGCTGTCCGCGCAGCCCCGGCTCGGCGCAGGATTACTACTCCGAGGCGGCGCGTGCCACCGCGGGAGACAACCAGTCCGCAGAGCCGCTTTTCACTCAGCACCGCGATGCCCTGCTTCAGCTCGGACTTGCGGTGCCCGCGTTGGCAGCTGCTTTCAGCCTGACCGGCGAAACCCGCTACGTGGAGCAGGCGGTCCGCCATCTTCGCGCCTGGTTTGTGGATCCGGAGAGCCGGATGACACCCTCGCTTGGTTACGCGCAGGTGTCGGTACCTGTGGATGCGCGCGCGAAGAGCGGGATCACGGGGCGCTATGAGGGGGTCGTGGAAGGCCTGCCGCTCGCCGAGATCGCGCAGGCGATTTCCTTTCTGGCTGCATCACCGGCGCTGACCGAGCCCGACCTCTCGGCTCTCCGGAGTTGGTACAGCGACTATCTTGCGTGGATGACGGCCGAGGAGTTGTCGGGAGCGCGGCTGCCTGCACTCGCCCGCGACAGCCGCGACCACCACGGCACCTCGTGGATGCTCCAGGTGTGCGCCTACTCGAACTTCGCTGCGTCCGAGTCCGCAGCTCCACGTTCGGAGAGCTCGCCACTTGCGCAGCTTCGACACCGTTATCGATCCAACCTGCTGCGCGCCCAGGTCTCTTCAACCGGGACCTTCCCACGCGAGCTCAGTTCACCAAACCCTTACCGCGACTCGCTGTTCAATCTGGATATGCTCGCCGCGATCTGCCAGCTGTTGCAGACCCGGTTCGACTCGGTGTGGGATTACGAATTGCAGGATGGACCAGGTATGCGCTCCGCGATCGCTTTCCACTATCCATTCATCGCGGATCCGAAGTCGTGGCCTTACCGGGCAGACGCAGAACATTTCGATGAGCTTCCCGGCCGCCGTCCAAGCCTGCTGTTCTGCGCGCGCGCGTATCAGCGCCCAGAGTACGCCGACACCTGGAAGAAGCTGCGCCCCGACCCGCCGTCGCTCGATGTCTTGCGCACCATTCCGTTGCATCAGCCCCTGCTCTGGGTGCGGCAGGCTCCGCGGCGAGCGGAAACTTAGCCCGTGACACCGCCGCGGGGATGATGGCGTGGGCTCAAGGCACTGTTGTGCCCGCGGCTGCGGCAAAGAAAGGAACAGCCGCATTCGCCACATTTCCACGGATAGTACCCCAGTCGCGGCATGACGCGCTCCTGCAGGAACCCGCGTCGGCTGACGCGCGTCGCGGTGCAGGACTTGCATGTCGGGCACACTACCTGGACTGTCTCGGACGCCATGGTTGGGACCGAGTTTACCCTTAGAAGGGTCTTCCAGACGAGCAGAAAGAGGAGGAAGTTACCAAATTTTCGAGACGGCAGTTGAGGCGCCGGCGCGACGGCAAAAACAAAAGCAGATTCCCTTCGGGAATGACAACTAAAAGTGCCAAGCCGCCAACCAGCTAAGCAGGCTTCCCGGAGCGGAAGTTCCGTACGATTTCCAGGTATTTTCTCGCATTTTCTGTGACGCTTTCCGGTGTGCCTTGGGCGATTGCTCTTGGGTCCACCAGGTCAGCTCCGACCCCGAGTGCAAATGCTCCTGCCTGCAGGAACTCGTGCGCGGTGGCCAGCGATACGCCTCCGGTGGGAATCAGCTCCACCTGCGGGAAAGGCGCCTTGACGGATTTCAAATACTTGGCGCCTCCGAGCGCGCTCGCCGGGAAGACTTTGACGACGTCGGCCCCGGCCTCCCACGCGGTCACAATTTCCGTGGGCGTGAGGGCACCGGGAAGCACGGCAATCGAATAGCGGTGACACATTTCGATCGTCTTCACGTTGAGCGCAGGGCTGACGATGAACTGCGCTCCCTCCAGGATGCACGCGCGTGCGGTTTCCGGGTCGAGGACAGTGCCGGCGCCGATCAGGATGTCCGGCCGCTGCTCGGAGAGCTTGCGCATCACGCGAATGGCTCCGGGGACGGTCATGGTGACTTCCATGACCGTCACCCCACCTGAGGCGACAGCGGAAGCAAGGGCCAGCGCCTGCTCTTCGCTGTCGGCGCGCAATACAGGGATCAAACCAATCTCGCGGCAGCGCTTCAGTACATCCAGCTTCAGCATCCAGAGGCCTCTTTCCTGCTTTGTATATGGGGATGTTTGCTCATCGCTGCACTCGAGCCCCAGAACCCTTCATCACGCGCTCCACTTCCTCCAGCGTAGCCATGGTTGTATCTCCTGGAGTGGTCATGGCCAGAGCGCCATGGGCGCAGCCGCAGTTCACGGCGTATTCGGCACCTTTTCCGCTGAGGAACCCATAGATGAGTCCGGAGGCAAATGAATCCCCACCGCCGACGCGGTCGAAGATCTCAAGATTCGGCATCGGTCGAGCCTCATGGAAGCCGCCCTGGTAGTAGCAGACGGCACTCCAGTCGTTCACGGTAGCCGTCCTGGCATGGCGCAGCGTGGTGGCGACGACGCGGAAATTGGGATAGGCAGCGACTGCCTTTTCGATCATTTTGCGGAAGTTCGCTGAGTCGAGCTCAGCAAGTTGCTCGCCGACGCCCTCGATCTCAAAGCCAAGTGCAGCGGTGAAGTCCTCTTCATTGCCGATCATCACGTCGACATACTTTGCGAGCTCGCGGTTGACCTCAGTTGCGCGTGCTTTTCCGCCAATTGCCTTCCACAGCGAGTCTCGGTAGTTCAGGTCGTAGCTGATGATCGTGCCGTATCTGCGTGCGGCCTGCATTGCTTCCTTCGCCACCTCAGGCGTGGTCTCGCTCAATGCGCAGAAGATGCCGCCGGTGTGGAACCATCGGGCTCCTTCCCTGCCGAAGATCTCATCCCAGTCGATTTCGCCCGGCTTGAGCTGGCTGACGGCAGTGTTTCCTCGATCCGAGCAACCCAGAGCGGCGCGCACCCCGAATCCACGCTCGGTGAAGTTGAGGCCGTTGCGGACGGTGCGACCCACGCCGTCATACTTCACCCAGCGTAGATGAGACTGATCGACTCCGCCCTGCAGCATTAAGTCTTCAACCAGCCGGCCAACGGGATTGTCGGCGAGCGCAGTCACAATCGCAGTCTTCATCCCAAAACACCGGAGCAGACCACGAGCGACGTTGTATTCGCCGCCCCCTTCCCAGACCCTGAATTCGCGCGCGGTCGCGATGCGGACGTCACCCGGATCCAGGCGGAGCATCACCTCACCCAGGCTGACCAGGTCCCACCGGCACTCGCCGGGTTTGCGAATCGATAGGCTGTTTTTGTTCGCCATCCACGTTCCTCTGGTTTCGTTTGCGGCCGGAATCCGGCTTTAGTTTGCTTATCGCAGATCCTTGATACTGAGCCCATCCATGTCTGCGTAATCCTGGTTTTCGCCGCCCATTCCCCAACAGAACCCATACGCCTTGGTGCCAACTCCGGCGTGGATGGACCAGCCGGGAGACACCACCGCCTGTCGGTCCGCGACAACGAGATGCCGTGTCGATTGCGGTGGGCCCATCAGGTGAATGACACGCTGGTCGGGCTCTACGTCAAAGTAGAAGTAAATTTCACTGCGCCGCATGTGAACATGCGGCGGCATGGTATTCCAGTTGCTTCCTGTCTCCAGGAGTGTGAAACCCATTACGAGCTGGGAGCTGCGAATACCGTGCAAGTGAATCGTTTTATAGATCTTCCGCCTATTGCAGGTTTCTAGCGATCCGAGCTCGACCGGGGTAATTTCAGCGAGCCGCACCTTCGTCGTTGGAAACTCAGCATGTGCCGGATAGCTGAGCAGGTAGAAGGCTGCGGGGTCAGCCGTCGACTTACTTCGGAACGTCACCCGTCTGCTTCCGCGCCCAACATAGAGAGTGTCGAGTTTGTCGAGGTCATGTGAGATGTCGTCGACGAGGACCGTCCCCGGGCCGCCTACGTTGAATATCCCAAGCTCGCGCCGCTCGAGGAAATATGCTGCGCGGAGTTCCGGATGAGTTTTGAGCTCCAGCGGGCTGTCCATAGGAACTGCGGAGCCGATCACAGCCCGATCCAGGTCTACGTACGCCAATTCGATTCTGCCTGGAGCGAATAGAGTCTCCACCAGGAAGGTAGAGCGGAGTTCATCGCTCGTCATCCGTGCGTAGCGCACCGGATCGGCCATCTGGAACAGCTTCATCCGTCTCCTTCGATTCGGCCGCGAAGTCGATTGCCTGCCACGACCCGCTCCAATTGTAGCGAACCCATGGAGCTGAGCCGGGGATCATTGCCGCGCATCGAGGCTGCTAGTGTATTTGTCATGCAGAACACGCCCGGCTTATTCCGGCTCGACGGAAAGATCGCACTCGTGACCGGCGCCGCCACCGGGATTGGAGCGTCGATCGCGATTGGCCTGGCACAGGCCGGAGCCACTGTGGCCTGCCACGGCAACCGGCGGCCAGCCAGCGATACGGTCCAGACGATCGGCGGAGACGCCGCAGGGTTCCAGGCGGATATGTCCTCTACCGATGGTGCAGAGCAGCTTTTCGCGGAAGTGGTCGCGAAGTTCGGGTGCGTGGATATCCTGGTGAACAACGCTGGAATGATTCTGCGCGACAATGCCGAGACTTACTCTCTCGAATCCTGGCAGGAGGTTCTCCAGGTCAACCTCACTTCGGTGTTCCAGCTTTCGCAGCTTGCCGGGAGAGATATGATCCGGCGGAATGCTGCAGGCAAGATTGTCAATATTGCGTCACTTCTGAGCTTTCAGGGTGGTATCCGTGTTCCGGCCTATGCGGCCAGCAAAGGCGGAGTGACACAGCTGACCAAGGCCCTGGCGAACGAATGGGCGGCAAAAAACATCCAGGTCAACGCGATCGCGCCCGGCTACATCGCTACGACCAACACGGAGCCATTACAGGCCGACGAAACGCGCAACCGGCAGATCCTGGAACGCATTCCTGCAGGACGATGGGGACAGCCAGAGGAGGTCGCAGGTGCGGCGCTATTTCTGGCTTCACCGGCCAGCAACTACGTCAGCGGGCATGTTCTGGTCGTCGACGGAGGCTGGCTGGCGAGGTAGGGCTCGGCTGAGCCGGCTCGGGGACCTGGCAGGATCCGTTTATCGGACTATCCAGGTGTAGAGCAAGGCACCGGTAGCGGCGAACATCACCGCGGTGGTTGTCCAGCCCAATACATTCAGCAGAAGCGTATTGGTCTTGTCGCGCATGACATCGCGGCGGCTGGTCATCAGCATAATCAGGCCCATCAGAGGCGGGGTGGAGAAGCCCTGCACGATACCCGCGAATACCAGCGCCTTCATCGGATTGATGCCAACCAGATTGATGCCCGCTGCCGCCAGCATTACCGCCACGATGCTTCCGTAGAAGATCTTGCCTTGGCGGAGCGTGAGGCTCAGACCGTTTGGGACGGCGAGGCTCTGGCAGATGTCGTAAGCGGCGCCCGTGGTCATAACAGGAATGGCCAGGAAGCCCACTCCGACGATGCCCAGTGTGAACAGCAGGCTGGCGGAGTGTCCGGCCAGGGGTGCAAGGGCTTTCGCAGCATCGGCGGCGCTCTCAATGTTGTGCTTGCCCGAGAGGTACAGGGTAGCTGCGCTCGCGATGATGATTGCATACATGACCAGCGCAGAGAAGACCATTCCGAAGACCACGTCTAGAAGAGTCCTGCGCAGATGGGTGTCTGTTGTACCGCGACGGTCCCTCAGCTTCACCCGGCCTCTCGCTTTCTTCTCCTCCACCTCCTCGTTCGATTGCCAAGTGAAGAGATAGGCCGAGAGTGCGGTACCGATCATCGCCACCAGGATAGAGAGCGAATTGCGATCGAGACGAATGGCGGGGCGAACTACCGCTCTTGCGATCGCGGCCCAGTCCGGATGTGCCAGGAACATCGACGCCACATAGGCCAGCAATGCCAGGGACAGAAACCGGAATACGTTCGTGATCAGGCGGTAGGAGGCCCAGATCTGCAGTGCCAGCGAGATGATGGTTACGAGACCCACCAGCACGGCCTGTGGAAATGGGATGAGCAGGCGCAAAGCTGCAGCAATCCCGCCAATATCTGCGCCGGCTTCGATGGTATTTCCGATTACGACGGCTGCCAGAACGGCGTAGAGCAGCCCCGTGGAGTAATGAGTCCGGATGGCAGAGAACAAACCCCGGCCGGTGACTTGCCCAAGTTTCGAGGACAAGTACACGACAGTGACCATCATTGGAAGCAGGTAAGGGGCAGTCCAGAGCAGTGTGTATCCGAACTGCGCGCCTGCCTGCGCGTATGTCCCTACCGCGGAGCAGTCATCATCCGCCGCCCCGGTGACGATGCCGAGCCCGAATGAACGGAGAAGGCTGACACTTGCTGGATCGGATCGTTCGTTCTGCGTGGCAATATTGGCTGAATCGGACACGTCTCCACGTCAGACGCAAACAGAGTAGCTGGCGTTGGGTGGGCGGCGGCTCAGGATCGGGCTAGGGTGCGCCGCCCCCGCCTGCGGCACCGCTCAGATTGAAGATCGGCATGTAGAGCGCGATTAATATGGTGATCACAACGGCACCCATGACGATCAGGATTGCCGGTTCAATCAGGCTCATGGCGGCAGTCAGATTGGTCTGAACGTCCTCTTCGAAGAACTCCGCGACCGAGTTGAGCATCTGCGGAAGGGCGCCGGTGGACTCACCCACCTCGATCATCTCGATGGCGAGCTCAGGAAACACCTTGGTCCGCTCCAGACTGGCGGCCAGGCCCTTGCCCTCGCGTACGGTCTCCACACTCGCTTGGACTGCATGGCTCACCTGTCGGCTGCCAATGGAGCGAGCCGCGGTCTCCAGGCTAGGAACCAGGGGCAGCCCACCCTTGAGCAAGGTCGATAAAGTGCGGGAGAAGAGGCCAACCTGATACTTGAGCCAGACGCTCCCAAACAGCGGTAGCCCGATTCTCAGCCGATCCACTGCGGCTGCACCTGCATCGGTCTTGATCCAGCGAAAAAACAGGAACACGGCAACTGCCACCACCGCAAGAAGGTACAAACCGTATCGCTGCGCACCTTGCCCAAGAGCCAGAAGGAATGTAGTCAGTTGCGGCAGCTGGGTTCCGAGCTGGTCATAGAGCTCGGCAAACCGGGGCACGACAAAGGTGATCAGGAAGATGAACAGGAGAGTCACCATCACGATCAGAACTGCAGGGTAGATGAGACTGGCGGTCAACTTCTTCCGGAAGGTCAGGCTGACACGCTGAAAATCGAGATAACGCTGCAGCACCTCTTCCAGATTGCCCGAACGTTCTCCAGCCAACAGCGTCGTTGTGTAAACGGCCGGATAGCTGCCCTGCACCTCGAATGCCGCTGAGATCGAATCTCCGTTTCGCACCCGCTGGGCCACATCCTCTAGCTGCACCCGAAAATGCGCCTGCTTCTGGCGCTTGGCGAGCAGGTCGAGAGCGCTCAAGATTGGCAGTCCGGCACGTATCAGGGTCAGGAATTGCTGATTGAATACCAGAAAGGTCTCGAGCTTCACCTTTTTGGTTTTGCCGGCGCCGGCGAGCAGCCCACGCTGTTTCACTGAGTAGACGTAGTAACCCGCCTGGGCGAACCTCGCGCGAAGCTCCTCCTCGCTGGCAGCAGCCAAGGTTTGTTCCTGCACACGTCCCCGTTCATCTGCCAACCTGACTACGTATTCCGCCATGAAGAAAACCTTCGTGCGACTCTGTCCATCTTAGACGTTCCCGCGATCTAACTCTGGACGATTGGAACGCCATTTACGAACCCGAAACAGTACCCATTCGAGAGGGCTGAGCAGCGGATACGCCCAGAAAAGCCATTCCGGCAACGGGAGCGTCTCCCACATTCTGGCGCGGTAGAGCACGCGGGTCAGAATTTGAACCCGATACGGAGTGTCACGTCGAACGCCCCACTCGAATCGCAAGGTCTGCCCGATCGGAATCTCCTCTCTGGAAGCCATAAAGCCTCGGCATTCGAGGACGTTCCAGGCATGCCGCAGGATATGGCGCACGGACGGAGTGCTTTCGGGCAGGAGCCTGCTGCTCCAATGATCCAACGCGAGGAATCGTTGCACCAGGAGCATTGCAGCGGAAAACTCGGGCAGGACCTGGTGCTCCGAGGCCAAGGCGGCAAGCGAGCCGAGCTCCTCCTCCGAGGACTGACGAACTTGCGCCGCCACATCTACAAGAGTTTTGAGGTATACCCAACCATCAAGTGCGCCATGCACGCACAGGTAGAGCAGTCCCTCGCGACGCGGCAGGGTGTCGAGCGTCAGGTTGCCAAAGGTGACAGCCTCTGCGGAACCAGCAGAACAGAGCGTTGCTCCTGGCATTCGCGGATTGCGGAAGCAGCGCCAGTGGAGGTCAAGTTCGTTCCCGAGGGCTGGATTGGTATAGGTGATGTCCTTCCAGTGAGTTCGATAGAAGGCAAGCTGCCTGCGGTTGAAATGCCGGGGGTCAAGCAGGCCGGTATAGCCGAGCCCCCGGATGACTTCGTCTGCCGGGAGAAGCTGGCCTGAATCGATGAGGAGATCCAGATCGCCCGGAGCGCGCAGCCCGATATCACCGTAGACCTGCTGGGCCAGCGGGAAACCCTTGATCACCCGCACCTTAATCCCGGCAGCCTTAAGCGCCACCATGACCCGGCGCAGTTCGCTCAACAGTCCGAGGGAACGCAGGGTCATGTTCGCGGAGGAGCTCTTTAATTCCGCAACTGCCGGCTGGGCTCGAGAGGGGATGCCTCTACTCAGAGCGGCTTGCAGGTTTCTCGAAACGAGCGGCACAATCCGGTGATGCTTCGTCAACAAAACGAAGCGTCCCCAATCTTGGAGGTTTTGCGCCAGATCCCAGATCAACTGCCGGTCGGACTCACGCTGAGGCCATCGCGCACAGGCGAGCATCAGCTCAAGTTCCAGATTGTTCGTTTGCGCTTGCAACCTTGTGCGGCCTCACTCTCAGCAAACGATACAGCAGGCGAACGCAAGCAGCCGCAACCGCGTAAAGGATTGGGTATCGTACGGGTATGAGAGGAATTCGATGACTGAGCAGATCCACGCCGAATCCGTGGTCAGTTGGAGCTCGAACGCAGTGGCGACCGACGTGAACGATGAAGTTGTGCTGATGAATATGGAACGGAACCGCTGCTATGGGCTTGGCGCTACGGGCAGCCAGATATGGCGGCTATTGTCATGCCCAATTCGCGTCGGCGATCTGATTTCGAAGCTCCGGCACGAGTACGAAGCACCGGAGGGTGAGATCGAAGCCGACGTGGTGTCAACGCTAGCTGACCTCCACTCGGAAGGCCTGGTACAGATTCATACACAACGATGAATGCTAGGCCTGTACAGCCGTTGCCTTCTTCTCATTCTCGGAGACGTACCACTCCACGGTCTTTTTCAGGCCCTCATGGAAATGAACCTTGGGTTCATATCCCAGCTGTTTGCGAGCGCGGTCTATGTTTGCCAGCGAGTGCTTGATGTCCCCGACGCGCTCCGGGCCATATTTTGGAGCAGCTTTGAAACCAAGATGCTCCGCGATCGTGGCATAGACCTCATTCAAGGTATGCGCTCTGCCGGTACCCACATTGAACACACGGCCAGTCGCCACTGCACTCGGCGCATTGCAGGCCAGCAGGTTGGCACTCACGGCGTTGTCGACGTAGTTGAAGTCGCGGCTGGTCAGTCCATCCCCGAAGATCGTCGGCGTTTCGCCTGCCAGCATGCGATAGGCAAACTGGGCGATTACGCCCGAATAGGGCGAGTCGGCTGCCTGACGGGGTCCAAAGATATTGAAGTAACGCAGGCAGATGCCTTCCAGGCCGTAAGCCCGGTAAAACGCCTGAATGTAGTACTCGCAAGTCAACTTCTGGACCGCATATGGAGACAGCGGCATGGGCTGCATGTCTTCCTGCTTCGGCTGAACGGGTTGATCACCGTAAGCCGACGAAGAGGCAGCGTAAACGATCCGTTTTACCTTGGCGTCACGTGCCGCGAGCAGCAGCGTCAACGTACCATTGATGTTCGACTCGTGCGAGGTGAGCGGATCTTTCACCGAGCGAGGCACCGAGGCGAGCGCTGCCTGATGGAGAATGAAATCCACGCCATCGCAGGCGGCCCGCATTGCAGCTGCATCCTGCAGGTCGGCCTGCTCAAACTCCAGGGATCCGCGGATATCCGCGATGTTGTCCAGGGTGCCCGTCGAGAGGTTGTCGATGCCACGTACGCAATGGCCCTGGGCCACGAGTTCACGCGCAAGGGTGGAACCGATAAAACCGGCGATCCCGGTAATCAAATAGGTAGCCATTCTAGAAATCATCCTTCTGCAGCACTTCGTTCGATGACGATCCCGAGCTCGGCCGGATGGACAAACCTGCGGATACACCACTCAACGATTATTTTCGAAGATCGATATGAGAGTCGATGACACTTTCTATGCACCAAGTCGGTGTGTCGCCCCTTGCCCTGGCTGCCATCCGCATCTCATCATAACCATAGATGCAAAAAATCAGGCTGCGTGGCGCCCAAAGTGTACGCGGCACCCATTTTTGCGCTATCCGTGCAGCAACATTTCAGATGCAATAATGAGGAATATGTCGAATAACAGTCGCGCAGTTCTGCCAAAGATCGCCCGCGAGCGCCTCGATAAAATCGAGAGCCGCAAGGCCAAAGTAGGAATTATCGGACTGGGTTATGTCGGATTGCCGCTTTCCCTGTTGTTCGCGGAGGCTGGTTTTACGGTTACAGGCTTCGATATCGACGAGAAGAAAGTCTCGGACCTGGAAGCGGGCCGTTCCTACATCTTCCGCATTCCCGCCGAAGAGATTCAGAGCGCGCGGAGTCATGGATTCACCGCGACTAATGACTTTTCCAAGCTTTCAGATCAGGATGCCGTGGTGATGTGCGTCCCCACGCCTTTGACGGAGCACAGAGAACCGGATTTGAGCTACGTGGAAAATACAGCGAAATCGGCGGCGCCGTGGATTCGCGAAGGCCAGATCGTCATCCTGGAGAGCACGACCTACCCGGGCACGACTGAAGAACTCATGATTCCGGTGCTCGAAGCCGGCAGCGCCGCTGGTCTGAAGGCACAGGATAAGGGCGAGGTTGCAGAAAAAGGTGTCTTCTACGTAGCGTTCTCACCGGAGCGCGAGGACCCGGGAAATACGAGCGTTGCGCGACGGGATATTCCTAAGGTAGTGGGCGGCCACGAGCCGATCGGGACAGAACTTGCAGCACGCCTTTATGAAGGAATCTTCACTCGGGCAGTGCGAGTGTCCTCTACCCGCGTGGCTGAGATGACAAAGCTGCTCGAGAATATCTATCGATGCGTGAATATCGCGCTGGTAAACGAGTTGAAACTGCTGGCGCTGCGGATGGGCGTAGATATATGGGAGGTGATCGATGCAGCCTCCACGAAGCCGTTCGGGTTTCATCCGTTCTATCCTGGACCGGGGCTGGGTGGGCACTGCATTCCGATTGACCCGTTTTATCTGAGCTGGAAGGCGAAGGAATACGATTTCAATACGCGCTTTATTGAGTTGGCCGGAGAAGTGAATGAGGCCATGCCTGCTCACGTCGTGCAATCTGTTGCGAAGAGTTTAAATCTCCACAAGAAGCCAATGAATGGCTCCAAAATCCTGATGCTCGGAATGGCATATAAGAAAGATATCGACGATCTTCGCGAGTCACCGAGCTTGACTGTTATCGAATTATTGCGCGAGCAGGGAGTCGAAGTTCTATACAACGATCCTTACTTCCCTACGGTAGGACGTGGGCGGCACTATAACCTGAACATGACTTGCACGCCGCTGGATAACTTGGACCAGTATGATTGTGTGCTCATCATGACGGATCACTCAGACTACGATTATGCGGAAATTGTGCGCAGATCGAAGCTGGTCGTCGACACCCGGAATGCAACTAAAGGAATTCAGGCGGCAAATCTGGTTCGCTGCTGAATTCTACTAGATCAATTGGCGCGTGAAAGCGTCAGTATTCGCGCTTCTCCGTAATGCGTATAAGGCCTCGCACGGCTAAGTACGATTGCGGAGAGGCGCGAAGCCGTTTATACCGGCATTGACTCCGTATTGCGCGGAGTTCAGCTCGTGATAGCAGAGGCGCGCAGTCCTGCAACCTATGCAGTTGCCGAGTAAGAAGCTCCGTCTCCTGCCTTGGTGTTTGCATAGATCAGCTTCTCTTTTGGCACCAAAACTCCCTGTCAAATTCCCAGCGAGAGGCGCGATGGACTTAACCCACGCGTAACTCACCTGAAAGTGTTAGCAAGCCTGACTTGGCTCAGCACTTGCCGCTAAAGTACAGCCGCCTACCACCGACGTGTAGCTGGCAAGTCGCTCCTGCACGAATACGGTTAGTTCATATCAGCTGCATCGCAGGGCTCAATTAGTCCGCGCTACAGCCAGTAGAGACTTTTCAGCGGCCAGGGGTGCACTTTTGAAGATCGTGAAGACAATTGGGGCGGGTATCGGGATTGTTCTTGGTTTTAGTTTTCTAGGATGTGGCAGCATTCCGATCGTTGCGGCGGGCGTCCCCAATATTCAAGAAGTTGCTCCGGCCCCCCTCCTGGCGGGAGCCAACGGTGCCACACTGACGGTGGTGGGTGCAAATTTTGACAGCGGCAGCAAGGTGCTCTGGAATGGAACCGAGCTCTCGACCACGGTAGTTGATTCGAATACTTTGAGCAGCCCGGTTGAAAGTGCGAGCCTGGCGACACCAGGTGTTGTTGACCTGGCCGTCAAGAACACGATCAGTGGCAAGGTATCGCCGGCAGTCAGGGTCTCCGTAAACTCTGGGAACTCCTCAAGTAGCATCAGTGTTACAACGGCTTCCTTGCCCGACGCTGCTGTGAATAGCCCTTACTCACAGACCTTTGCCGCGAGCGGTGGAACGTATCCCTACACTTGGAGCCTTGGATCCGGCAGCAAGCTGCCAGCGGGCCTCTCGCTGGATGCCTCTACTGGCACACTTGCTGGAACACCGACAGCTGCAGGCACCTACAGCTTTGGAGTTGTCGCTACGGACGCAACACGCACGCACTCAAAATCGACGTCCTACACACTCATAGTTCGCCCTGTCACACTATCCATCAGCAGCAGCGCAGCGGCAAGTGCAAACGTCGGCAGTGCGTACTCCCAGACACTGAATGCAACCGGCGGCACTCCCAGTTACCGCTGGTCAGTCAGCTCTGGTTCACTGCCCGCGGGCCTTTCCCTGTCGCCCACAAAGGGCATTCTCTCCGGAACGCCCACAACAGCGGGTGTGTCCAACTTCATCATTTCAGTTCAAGACTCGAGCAGCCCAGCACAAACTGCGTCCCAGCCATTCAGCATTACAGTAGCGGGCGCTTCAGTAAGCGCGTTGGGAATTTCCACCAGCTCCATTCCTTCGGCCACCAGCGGCCAAAGCTATTCCGCGGTGCTTTCGGCTACCGGCGGTGCAGCGCCTTATACCTGGAGCCTGACGTCCGGCTCTCTGCCATCCGGTATCTCTCTTTCCTCTGCCGGCGTACTCTCCGGCACCAGTTCGACGACCGGAACCTTCCCCTTCGTGGCAACCGTGAGCGACACAACGAGCCAAACGGCTCCGGTCTCTCTCACGCTGATCGTTTCTGCAACTCCGCTCAAGGTAACAACCACCTCCTTGCCGTCAGCGACCACTGGTGCGGCCTACTCCCAGGCATTGCAGGCCAATGGGGGAACGCCGGGATACAAGTGGTCCATCTCTTCAGGTTCGCTGCCGCCCGGGCTCACACTCAATCAGACTACCGGTGCAATTTCGGGAACTCCGACTGCCTCCTCCGTCTCGTCGTTTACTGCCATGGCAGCGGACAGCAGCAATCCAACTCTGACGGCAACTACCTCTCTCTCCATTTCGGTTGCATCCGCTGCGCTGGCGATTGCCGCCCCCTCCCTTCCCTCACTTACGGTGGGCACCCCCTACTCTCAGCAGCTACACGCAACGGGCGGAAGCTCGCCATATACCTGGAGCTTGGCATCCGGTTCGCTTCCTCCGGGACTTGTTCTGTCCTCGAATGGGGTGATCTCCGGGAGTGTCAGTTCCGCATCCAGCAGTTACACCTACCCGTTTGTTGTGGCCGTAAGAGACTCCAGCACTACAGTCCAGACCGCAACGGCAAATGCCTCGATTGCTCTGGTCGCGTCAGCCTCTCCGCTCAGCATTACCTCCGCCGTACTCCCCTCTGGAACAGGTGGAATCACATATTCAGCGGCGCTCCAAGCAGCGGGCGGCACTCCTGGATATACGTGGAAGATCAGCTCCGGGAGCCTGCCTGCCGGGCTGACGCTGGCAGCGACCACCGGCGTGATCTCAGGCACACCGAGCGGTTCAGGAACATCGACCTTCACCGTCGCGGTCAGTGATAACGGCAACCCGGTTCAATCCCAGTCGACTGCCACTTCAATTGTGGTTGCGGCTGCCACTCAGACAGCTGCACCAAACGGTCCAGGCACCTTCTGGTTCGTCCGCACCGATGGTGGGACTCGCTACTCTGCGAACGTAACAACCGGCCAGTGCGATGGTAAGTCGGACACCGCGTATCCAGGCACAGGCACAAATCAGCACTGCGCGTTCAATGACGTGCGTTACATGTGGATGGACGGCACTTATGGCAATTCCGCGTGGGTGATGGCCGGCGGTGACACACTCGTAATCCGCGGATGCGCTGCACTCGCCAGCCAGCAGAATCCGGATGCTCCACACTGCCGCATTGGATGGGACAAGGCTACAGGAAATGACTCAGAAAACTTCTGGTGTGCCGGCGTAAGCGCCTGGTGGGGATGCTCCATGCCACCACCTCCAAGCGGCATAAGTTCACAGCACACACGCATTCTGGGAGCTTGCGCGTACGGCGCTTATACGTGTAACCCAGTGGTTGGGTACCCCTACGTCAATAACAACCTGACGCAATTATTCGGTGGCTTCGTCGCCGATGCGGTGATGTACCTGAACGGCAGCAAATATGTCGACGTGGAAGGTCTAGAAATCACATCCCATAATGGGCGATGCACGCGACTTGGAGCTCCGCAATGGCCGGCGGGATGCAGCAGCAGCGTACCCGTGAGCGATTATGCCAAATACGGCATTATCACAGACAACACGACTTCGAACGTTACGCTACAGGATCTATACATACATGGGATGGCGCTCGTTGGAATCGGCGGCGCAATTGGTGGGCCTTTCACTGTCACCCGAGTATCAATCAACTTCAATGCTTTCGCGGGATGGAACTTCGATGGCCCTGGCTCTCCGACCGACGCCCCCGGATCATCCATTACTCAGAGCTATGTAACAATGGTTGGAAATGGCTGCTTAGAAGAGTACCCGATTGTACACACAACATTTCCCGCCAAAGCATGTTGGGATATCGGGACTGGTGGATTCGGAGATGCATGGTCCGGTCAAGCAACAAACCTCGATAGCTTCACCTGCGACCACTGCAACATTAGCTACAATACAAAGGACGGCGCGCTAGGACCCCATACCCTTGTCCACAAACTCTCACTTACTAACTCTATCTGGGTTGGCAATATGGGACAAAACGGAAAATGGGGACAGGATGTCAACTCCACTTTCCTGTTCCAGAACAACATCATAGTAGGCAACTGCATGCGGATGTCTACGCAATTACCAGGCGCTGCTCAGAGTTTCAACCTCGGCACAGGATTGCCGGGAGCTTATCTGACTACGTTCTGCCGAGCCGCCGGATCTGTCTTTGACTACTTTGCAGACGCGGGTTCAACCGTAAATTTCAATAACAATACGATCGTTACCTACCAGCCGACTATATTCGAACCGGGTTGCAACAGTCTGAACAACTGTTCCTCTTCTCCTTATAACTTTACGAATAACCTTATCCTCGGATACATCTCGGCTGACTCTCCCTACAATGCTGTAGCTCCCGCATTGTATTATCGGGATGATGCCAGTGTAGTGATAAATGGATCCCACAATGTTGAATATGGAATTAGAAATGGGGATACATGCGGCGCGAATGCAAATATCTGTTCCGATCCACAACTAGCAAACGAGGCTCCGCAGACCCTCCTCACGCTTGAATCCCTTCTTGACAGCTTGGATTTCCATCCTTCTAGCAGTTCTCCAGCGATCGGCGCAGGTATCTCCATCACCGGCCTGACGACTGACTACTACGGAACAGCCAGAACCACGGCGACAGTCGGAGCCGTGATGCCTTAAAGAAGTGGTGAGCAGAATAAATTGGGCTAAACTATGCTGGTTATGGGCGGAGCGGCGTCGGAGTTATGCGACGCCGCTCCGGCTCGGTTAGAATTGAAGAATATCGTCGCGCACTTGCCAGTCTGTTCTCGGTCAGCATCGAACCAGCCAGAGACAGGAGCCCCGATAAATTTCAGCCAAAGCAATCCGCCTGGCATTGTCTGATTGGTAACATGATTAAATGAACGCGCCTGCTCTAAAGAATCTATTTCTGCAGGATTCCGTGCTGACGAGGGCTGCAGTTCGTGTAATGGCCCGACCGGGACCGATCGCAATGTTGATGCTCGTACGGGACGAGATCGATATCATCGCGAAAAATATCGACTTTCATCTCCAAATGGGTATCCACCAGTTCGTCATCACAGATAACGGATCAGTTGATGGCACCAGGGATATCTTAGCTGATTACAAACAGCGACTAGGCAACTCACTTATCATCATCGATGATGTTGACCCTGCATACCACCAAGTGATGCGCGTCAATCGTATGATAGGGGTGGCTAAAGAAACATTTCACCCACGCTGGATCATTTCGAGCGATGCAGACGAGTTCTGGTATCCAGTAAGCGGCAAGTACGAGACGGAACTCGACGGTCGAAAGAACATCTTGAACTGCTATTGGCACAACTTCCTCCCGCGTGCAGAAGCAAGTTGGCCGGCGTTTATTGATATTGGGGAAATGCCTGGCTACCACGGTCGAATGAGTAAGGCGTTTTGCCTAGCTCGCGGCCTGATCGGGATGTATTTAGGGAATCACGAGTCTCGTTCTATTCCGCGCGTCGCGTCGCCATCAACAAATATTCGGGTGTATCACTATCCGGTGCGCAGCTACGAGCAGTTTGAAAGAAAAGTAGTTCAGGGACATCGGGCTGCCCTCAAAGCTTCGGTGGGTGGCAGCGCAGCGTGGCATTGGCGGGAGTATTACCAAGCTTGGGAGAGCGGGAGCCTGCCACAGTTGTACGAGGAATTGGCTTATAAGAACCGCTTATCGCAAGACACAACGATGTCTAACCTGCTTAGTGGCCTTGCAATCCGCACCGACGGGCGGAGCTAGTGCGGATCGGGATTACAGTCGACACCTCGAAGTGACTGGACTCAGAACTGGAATTCAGGTTCGGATGGCGTGCCTGCAGAATCATGTCCCTCGTATGCCAGCGATATACTTCTCATGTATCGATTTGCGGTGCGGAGGCGATCAATGGTGAAGTGGGGATGCGCTGCTCTTCTGTTGTTTTTTATGGGGTTAGCGACTTTGCCAGGATCGGCAACCACATGGTTCGTTCGTGCAGATGGCGGCACACGATATTCGCCCAAGACGCACTCGGGTCAATGTGATGGCAAAGCAGACGCCCGCTATTCTGGTGGCACGAATCAACATTGTGCATTTAACGACGTGCGCTACATGTGGATGGACGGAAGTTACGGGAATTCCGAGTGGATAATGAGTGGTGGCGACACCCTAGTGATCCGAGGGTGTTCTGCTCTCCCCGGGCAGCAGAACCCCGACAGCCCCCACTGTCGCATCGGTTGGGACAAGGCTACTGGCAATGATGCTCAAAATTTCTGGTGCGCTGGCGTGAATGCATGGTGGGGTTGCTCAATGCCACCTCCGCCTAGCGGAACCCCGAACCAGCACACACGAATTCTAGGAGGGTGTGCATTCGGAAACTACACATGTAATCCTGTGGTTGGCTATCCCTACGCCTCTAATAATCTAACGCAGCTATTCGGCGGGTTCATCGCGGATGCCGTGTTATACCTCAACGGAAGTAAATTCGTTGACATTGAGGGCTTAGAGATCACTTCACATAATGGGAAGTGCACCCGAATTGGAGCCCCACGTTTCCCAACAGGATGCAGCAGCGATAGACCTGTAAGCGATTCAGCCAAGTGGGGCATCGTCACGGATCGTACCACATCTAATATCACCCTTCAGGATGTTTACATTCACGGATTGGCGGAGATCGGAATCGGTGGGCCGATTGGTGGGCCATTTAACCTGACAAGGGTATCGATTGATTTCAATGCATTCGCGGGATGGAATTTCGACAGCCCAGGCTCTCCGGCAGATGCTCCGGGATCCTCGATTTCAGCCACCAACGTCAGAATGGAAGGGAATGGCTGCCTGGAAGAATACCCAATTACACATACACAATTTCCGGCACTAAGCTGCTGGGACACGAACAGCGCCGGATTCGGAGATTCATGGAGCGGTCAGAGCACTCCACTCGATTCTTTCATTTGCGATCATTGCGTGATGGCATACAACACGAAGGACGGCTTCATTGGCCCGCATACACTGATCCACTTCCTGAAAATTATCAATTCTGAGTCTTATGGAAATATGGGTCAGCAATGGAAATGGGGAACAGGAAGCAGTTCCACTACGGTGTTTGAAAATAATCTCACTGTCGGGAATTGCCGCCGTATGTCCGAGGCTATGCCCGGAGCGCCCCCCGGCTACAACCGCTATCTGACAGGTTTTTGCAGGGCTGCGGGGGATGTGTTTGCATTTTTTACAGGGCCGAATAGCACCGTCATCTTCGCAAATAACACCACCGTCGGTTATTCCGCGACTTTGTTTGACATTGGCTGCGATCAAGAAAAGGCCTGCAGTTCAGCGCATTTCGAATTCCGCAACAACATTGTTCTTGGATTCCTCAACCGTCGTTACAGCGAGGAGGCTCCGGGTTTATTCTACCTTGCCGACCCTTCCGTTAAAATCGACCTAGATCATGATCTCTTCTTCAACTTGCGAAGCAAACCATGCCCGTTGGTCGGCCGATCCGATTTAATCTGCCAATCTCCAGCTTTCATTGCTCAACCTCCCCTGACGTTGAGCAGCGAAACCCAGCTGGATCATTTCGATGATCGTCTTTCAAGCTCAAGCCCTGCGCTTGGACGTGGTATCGCCGTTCGTGACATAACAACTGACCGCTATGGAAACCCGAGGCCGAATCCACCCTCAATCGGAGCCGCAGAGGCGTCCGGCAAATAGGGTATAAACGTCGGGTAGTCGAGCACTTTTGATTGTTTAACGCTTGGCAGCCATCGCTAGACCAACGATAAGAAGGCGGGAATGTCGACACCGGAATTGAAGAGAGACCTAAGTCAACGGGGTAAGGGTAATTGGGAGGGATTCGATATCCCTCTAGAACAGATCTACGAAGCAGCGAGAAGCTGGCGTGCAGCGCTTTCCGGTGTGGACCGCCCATGGCTCTGCTGGCATGTGAGCGACCGCTGGTGCAAACTTCAGCAGCGTTTAATACAGGAGATTGGCTGGACTCCTGTCCTCGGCTTTGACCCGAGATGCGGCCCCCCGACGACGTTACCTGGGTCGGTACTCATCGACTTTAACGCACAATTCCAACTACCCATCATGTGGCCGCACTTCCCGCTGGAGTTTGCATTTCTCTTTACAGACCGTCTCGCGTTCTGGCACGCGGACCTGCTCTGCAGCCTGGACGTCATGGGCCGACTTAAATCCATGTTTGAGTCCCTTCCAGAAGGAAGTATGGCGGCAGTCCCGGATTACGGTGGCCGGCGCAATTGGCTCAATTTCCGCCATCACAGGTATTGGGAACTGGTTGGATGCACGACAAAAGGGGCTAGTGAGTCACAATTTACAAATGGCTCCGGATGGTGGCGCCATATCGATTGCCATCCAAATTGTGTGGATGAGCGCGAACGCAGACGCCGCACCTCTTACTATTATGATTCGGGCGTCGGTATCATGTACTGGAAGAGGCATTACGGCGGGAAGGTCATCGATATTCCCGCGAAGCTTGTAGAGGTTGGCCATTGCACCTCCATCAATAAAAAGAACTATAAGCAAGTCAGCCCCAATGGGCCGCGCAACCTTGGAGCTGAAATTGACCTGAATTTTGATATTCAAGAAGTGGCAGCCAGTCTAGGAATCGCCCACCTTCTCGACTAATCCTCTGGTTTAAATCTGCGATCCGACTTTGGACCGGAGCCAATTCAGAGATAACGATGCCGTGGTTCGGTAGTTGCTCCAGCTGAATGGGTAGATTGCGATTGCGCGGAACGCACTGAGCAACGCGCCAGAGGCCTGACCTCTCATTTTCAGAACCTCGGCGAACTGTTTGTAGGACCTTGATATCGCGGCGCGCCTACAGCGTATTCCGCAGCCTTCGGCACCGTAATGCTTTCGGATGAATCCTAATTGCGCATCCAACATTCGCCGGGGATCGCTGGACATGGAATTCGGAGAGTGGCGATAGTACGCGAGCACTTTAGGAACGCACGCCACCTCATATTTGAGCGCAATCCGAAGCCAAAGATCGCGGTCTTCCGTGGCACGCATAGATTCATCAAACAGTCCAACTTCCTCGATGCACTTCCTGCGAAACAGGACCGTAGGGCAAGGCAGATCGACTGTTCGCATATAAATTTGAGGTGCTATGAATCCATGGGCATGCTTTGTATTACCAGGCCAGGTGCTGCCAATGGTCCCATTCTGATCAATCATCGTGACCAGCCCGTAGACAAGTCCTGCCCTGCCGTTATCCCGCAGTGCCTTCACGGTATCTGCCAACCTGTGTGGTAGCCAGACATCATCGGCGTCCAGCAACGCTAGCAACTCTGTTGTAGATTCCCGAATTGCTGTATTCCTTGCAGCTGGAAGGCCTCGGTTCTGCTGCTTGATGTATTTCATCTTCGTGCCGAACCTAGCCAAAAATGGGGCCACTATTTCAGCGGTATCGTCAGTGCTTCCATCATCTACAAGCAAAACCTCCCAATCTTCAAAGGTCTGAGAGGCTACACTTTCCAATGCGAATGGAAGGTAGCGTGCCGCATTGAATGCTGGGATGATTACACCGACCGTGGCCATCTTAATTCCTGAAATCCGGCAGTATGCAGAAGTGATCGGATCACTGAGCGAGCACCTGCTCGTAAGTGGCAATGATCCGGGCCATCATTGCCTCGGTGGTGAACTTTTCTAATGCACGATCTCTACCTGCGCTCCCCATTTTCTTCATCTGCATTGGATGAGCAAGCAACCGCTCTATAGCATCGGACATAGCTTCGGGGTCCTCTGGAGGAACTATGAATCCAGTAGTGCCGTGCTCCACAGCCTCGCCATTTCCCCCTACTTGGGTTGCGACCACGGGGAGCGATGCAGCCATAGCTTCAACGATCGCATTCGAGAAGCCCTCACTCCGAGACGGAAGTACGAAAATATCAGATCTTGAAAGATGCTCCTGGATATCCTTGACTCCCCCGAGGAAGTGAAGCCGCTCACCCATATTGAGTTGACGAACCAGCTCCTGCAATTCTGCGAAATACTGCTGCTCCAAAACTTCACCGGCAATGCTGAACCGTACTCCAGGGAACCGGGGTGCCAGAAGCGCTGCTGCTCTTATGAATATGTCATGCCCCTTCACCCTTCGAACATTACCGATAGTTGTGACGTGTGCCTCTGGGCCAAGGTTGGTGGATCCAGCATTCATGGTGTGACTAGTAATATCAATCCCGTTGTAGATCGTGTATAGGCGTTCTGGATCTATATGGTCTACCTCAATACAGTACCTTCGCACCTCTTCCGAGACGCAAATCACCGCATCCGCCACCCCGGCCATAAGCCGGTAGGCTATCGAGTGCTTTCTTGATCTCAATATTCCCATATCGCGTCTACTGGATATTAGTTTTGCATCAGAAAATGCCTTCGTAACCAAGCCCGCCCAGATATCCGAGCTTTCGAAAAATGTTTGGACGATCTGGATCCTCTGGTTCCTGATAAATCTCTTTAGTTCAATTGCTGCCCTCACCGCTTTCACATCATAGGTGCGATCCAGCGGTAGCACGTAAACCGGGCACGGCGGTACTCCAAGGTCACACTCCGGATGGAGCATAAATGTTAGGATCGACGCTCGGTATCCGAACTGCGGCAACAGCTTCGCCAGCCGCAAGACCATGCGCTCTCCGCCGCCCAGAGCTTTTGGAAATTGGTCCAGCACCAGCAATACGTGGGGTAGGTCCGATCCATTGAGACTGTCCTCGGATTGCTCCAAGGGCGACAGCGCGGAGATCATAGTTTCCCCGAGAGCACCTGCGGCTGTATAAGACCCGTCGTTTGCATTTCTTCCTATCGATAGACCAGGTATGGATTTACTGCTCGTTCAGCAAGACGCTCCGTCACTTCACCCATTTCCGGTTCGTTCGTAAATTGCAGCGCTCGTATAGCGGCAGCGGCTAAGACCCACAGGAGCGCGGTGATCTCTACATAGGTCCATCTGTCTCCAAAACAATTTGCGACAAGACAGGAGCAGGTCGCCGCTAGCAAGCCCAGGCCCAGTCCTCGATAGAGTGGATCAGACGCGCGCCTGAAAAGACGAAGAGACAGGGCGAGTAGTTGGCCGACTAACGCCACCGCTAGAATGAGGCCGATGATTCCTGATTCAACCATCACCTTAACATACCAATTATGAGTATCTTTCAGCCCGTCCACATGCTGTCCCAGCTGAAACGTCGCATAGCCGGTTCCAAGGATTGGATAGGTTTCGATTACGTTTTCTGCATTGGTCCACAACTCCACCCGCTCTTCAGCTGAACTCTCCAGCCGGCCATCTGCTGTCTTTGTCATGGTAACCCGCTCACGCACTGCAACCGGCACGATCGCTTGCCATGTAGCCAGAAATACAGCGAGCAATATCAGAAGCTTGCGATCCCTTATGATTCCCAGGACGAAGACCCCGAACAGCATGGCAAGATAGGCGCCTCTCGAGAAGGTATACATCGCGGCGAAAACGGTAATAGAGACCAGGATGTAACAGAGAACTTTAGTTCTGACCTTCTTAAGAAAGATGGCAAATCCCCAGAAGAACATCGCGAACTGGGCAAGGAATGCCGCGGTTTGATTGGAACCATAGCCCAGCGGTCCTCCACCCCGCTTGTCTTCGTCGAAGCTTGACCAGGTTCTGGTCATGCTCTCCATAAGACAACTTCGGTCGATAAAGAGAAGCGCAACTGCGATGATGATTATGACAGTCCTGATAGTTTTTCGATCTTCTATCAGCATTCCTGCAGCTGCAAAGACCATGGGGATCACCATGTAGTCTTTCCAAGTGAGGAAATTGATGTCAGAAAGCCACAGAGGTGCCGGCGCGATTCCGCGTACTGTACCGACCCACATCGAAAAATATAAATAGATGCCAGTGAGGATCCAAATTACATATAGATTCGATTTTGGAAGCCTCTTCCCCTTGAGGATGGCACCGAGGATGACAGCCAGTATCAATATGACCAGAACGTTCGCGCCCAGCGGAAACTGAAGAAAATGGTCCCGCATTGTGCGATACGGCAGGAAAGGCAGCATATAGTAGAGGCCCCACTGAGGCCGTCCTGCCAGCGATACGATTATCATGGCCCAAAAGCCAAGGTAAGCGACCAGCGGGATGTAATGTCCCAGTCCTAATCCCAGCATTCACAATCTCCAACCAAGCCAGCCGTACTCAGTCTCTCGTTCCGTCGCAAGGCGCTAAAGCCACACGCTGTTCCGCCCTGCCGCAAAATTATATAAAGCAACCGCAGCCGCGATGTTAAGCATGACGAAGGTCGTCGCTATGGAGACCGGCCGAAATCGCCTCATATTCGGATTCAGACCACCAATCGCCGCGAGGGTGTAGAAAATCAGCTGGAGAACAAAAAATGCTCGATACCACCAGCCGGCTGACAGCGCAGATGCCACCAGAATGCATATCAAGAGAAAAGGAGTTACTAACCGCAGCAACTTATGGCTTACAAATCGGAATAGGAGAGGATTAACCGGAGTAAGCAACCACGGGGCTAACCGCAGCAACTGGTAATTACCTGTGAGAGTACGGACCTTCCGTGAAAATTCTCTCCCTCGTTCCTCGAAGATCTGGTCGCGTGCGACTGCCGCAGATTGGAATACGACTCTTTTTCCCATCCTGGCAATATGCATAGGAACGAATACGTCGTCGAGGATCGTTCCGATTGGCATATTTGTATACAACTCCCGTCGAATAGCGTAGATGGCCCCAGTCACTCCCACAACGGAACCAGAGGCAGACTCAAGTTTCCGAATGACTTTTTCAATTTTCCAGTACCCTCCAACCGCTTCGGCAGAGTTCGCACCCGAACGGCTCCCGAGCATCAATTCTCCGCTCACAGCCCCGATACTTGGATCGGCAAAACAAGTTGCCAATTCAATAATTGCATTTGATTCAACGAACTGACGTGCATCGAGGAATACTAGTATCTCCCCGGTAGCGTGCTTTACCGCCTGGTTCAGGGCATAGGCCTTTCCTCGGGGTTCCTCGAGGATCACCGGCACGATCCACGAAGAATTCTCCTTTAGGATCGCGGCAGTCTGGTCGGTTGAACCGTCAGAAGCGACAACAACCTGCAGCCGGTCACCCGGGTAGGTGAGGAGCCGCAGGTTCTCTAGCTTAGCTGGAAGATTTGCAACTTCGTTGCGAACTGCCATGATGATGGAAACACTGCAGCTAGGGGGCCCATGAAGAACGGCGCGTCGACGCAATTGAGCCCACACCCAAAGCACCAGCCCGTAGCCTACATATGTATAGCCAACGAGAGCGACGCATAGCCAAAACACCAGCGTCATATGAGGCACCCGGCCGGCCGAAACGGAATCCTCTCTCGGCGAAGTTCCGGATAATAGGGGAACTCAACTGTCAGTTCTGCTCGGCGTCTTGTGGACTTAAACAGTTCGCGAGAACGAAGCTGCTCGGCGGGTTCTAATATTGTCTTAAAAGCCTTGATCATTGTTTTCTGCCCACTTCATGATGATACTTGAGCCCTGGATGGGCTCCTTCGAGCTTGACCTGAAAGTGGCAGGCCTGATCGCCCGGGTCCCGGAAGCAAGCTGGCGTCGATGGGGGTGCTGTATCATCTGAGTTGATCTCATCTCCTGAACGAGGTACATAGCACTCATCAGGACCGCGAGTTTGCCTTGCCAGTAAGCTTTGATTGCCTATTCCATGCGAATAATCTCCATACTGGATCGAACTGGCTGACGAATAGCGAGTGAGACTAGCCCGAAGGACTCGAAGTTGATGACGCTGGACGTTGTTGTTCCAACCTACAATCGTAGTCGACTGTTGCGCCGCACCGTCAGAAGTCTGCTCGCTGCGCCGATCCCTGATGGCCTCCAGGTCACAATCATTGTCGTCGACAACAACAGCAAAGACGACACTAGGGCTGCCGTGGAGGAGTTCGGGACGCCACCTGATCGTTCCCTCAGATATGTTCGCGAAACTGCTCAAGGCTCATCATTTTCTCGCAATGCGGGGATTGCCGCGGGAACAGCTGAGCTCATTGGTTTCGTCGACGATGATGAAGAGATCGATGAAAACTGGTATCGGGTTGTTTATAAGGAGTTTAGCGATCGCGAAACTCAGTTCATTGGTGGGTGCTACCTAGGAAACTGGAGCGCTCCAGCTCCCAAGTGGCTCCCAGAAGGCTATAACGCGGCGATAGGTATCGTACCGCCAAAGCAGCGTGCCAGCTACGACCCAACCTTCGCCGGCAGCCTCATGGGCGGGAATGCTGTGATCCGTCGATCGGTGTTCGATCGAATCGGAACGTACTCAACGCGGCTTGGCCGAAGCGGCAAGGGCCTGCTATCTGAGGAAGATGCCGAATTCCTTCGCCGACTTCGTAGCAACTCCATAAGAGGACTGCACGTTCCCGAGTTGATTATTTATCACTACATTCCGGAGGAGCGCCTCACACGAAAATACCACCGAAGATGGGTATTCTGGCGGGGTGTTTCTCAAGGAGTAGTGGACCGCGATTCACAACAAGGCGTGAGCTACCTCTTGGGCATTCCTCGATATCAAATTAGGCGTGCACTCATCGGAATTATTCGGTGCATCCCGTTCATAAATCGGAACAACGCCGATGCTTTTGCTAATGAATTGGCGGCTTGGGATTTGCTTGGATTTATTTACGGCAAGCATTTCATTGATATTGAAAAGTATTATCTCGCGAACGACTGAACTCCCTAAGATATGCAGAAGCAGATAGAGAAAGGCGCGTTTCTTGGGCTGTAGTGAGTTAATCGCACGCATTAAGGGATATCGCTGAGTCCATGGACGATTCGTCTCTAGTTTCCGTAATCATACCTGCATATAATTGCGCGGCATACCTTCCTGCTACGCTCGAGAGCGTGCTAAGTCAAAGCTATACAGAAATTGAGATCATCGTGATAAATGATGGCTCAACGGACAATACAGAAGAAATTCTTGCCCCTTATAGAGATCGGGTCACAGCTATTCTGCAGGAAAACGGTGGCCTTTCATCCGCACGCAATACAGGGATCCGGAAAGCACGTGGAGAATTCATTGCACTTTTAGATGCGGATGACTCATGGGTGCCGAACAAACTGGAGCGCCAGATGCCACGGTTCGCCGATCCAGAAGTTGGGATCGTGACCTCTGATTTCTCCGTCCGGTACTCAGACGGGCGCTTCCAGACCTCTTACCTGATTAATCGTCCGCTTGCCTCTGAAGGCTACGTTTTCGATCGTTATATTAGATCGCGCTTTCTCTTCCCTTCGGCGATGGTCATCCGTCGGCAGTGCTTTGAACAATGCGGCCTGTTCCACGAGGAGATGAGAGCCGCAGAAGACGTCGAACTATTTGCCAGCATGTGCTTGCGCTGGAAAGTAGCTATCGTTCCCGAACCTTTGATGATTCGTTACGAGGGGACGCACAATATCACCGCCAACGGTGCACGGTTGGGCGATTATATGATTCGCGCTCTGGAGAAAATTCTCGCAAAGGAACCTCACCTGCCCAGCTCTTCGAGAGCGGTTCTCAACGAAGAGTTAGGCAGGCAGCACTGGTGGAAGGGAGCCTCGAAGTTTAAGGAGTGCGAGATTGCGCAAGCTCGTTACCATTACTGGAAAGCGATGCGCTACGACCCTGCAAATGTTCGCACGTGCATATTACCGCTACTGGCATGCTCGTTACCCGCCACGCTTCGAAATAGCCTCATGCAGTCACGACGCGAGAAATGAGCCGGCAATTCACATCCCCTAAACACGATATAGCCTAAGCAGCAGCAGTTCGCCACTTATGAAATACAGCCCGCGCTTCGTGCCGAAATAGAGCTAGGACTCCAAGACCATACACGGGCAGAATCGCAATTATCTGAACGAAAAATACCAACAGGTTTTGAGCATGCCACATACGTTCGGTATACCAGCATAGAAATCCATACGGGACGCAGCAGAGGCTTATCTTCGCCCAACCCTCCCACAGAAAGGTAGATGTCGGCACACCTAATTCCTTCTTGACTGCTCTCGGAAAGAAGCCGAGGTGGATTATGACCATGGAAATGGACGTTCCCCATGCGACGCCGTATAGTCCGACCTTCTTGGCGAGCAGGACACTGATTCCGAAGTTGAGTAAGGCTTCTCCGACCGTCCATATGGTCATCATCTTGTGTCTTCCCATGGCCATGATGATCGCACTTGCAGTAGAGTCTGCCATGGACAAGAAGAGCGCAATCGTCAGAATCCGGAGAACAGTCTCGGAAATCTGACCATACTGCGGCCCCATCCAGAGATTGATAAAGGTCTTGCCCCTGAAGAACAGCGCAATTGCGATGGGGAGGGAGAGACCTAACATACCTTGGGTCCCCCGGATAAGCAGACGGCGTAAATCTTCAAATCGGCCTGAGGCTTCCAAGCCACTCGCCATAGGGACAAACATCGTTGAGACGGCGGACGAGACCTGCTGGGCGTAACTGATGAGACTTGAGCCGATGGTGAAGAATGTCACCATCGTGACGGATAGGACCGCTCCTATAACCAGACTGTCCGTATTGACAATGATCTGCACTGCGAGCATGAAAACGAAAGTAGTGAAACTGTAAGACCAGAGGGTACGGAGGAGCTCGCGGCTGGGCCAGCCGATCTTGGGTAGGGCAGGTGGATAGATCCGGAGCACAATGAAAGTCGTAGCTATAGCGGCGAATAAAATCACCACGATTTCCCAGTAAGCCAATGAGATAAGACCGTGGCCGCGCAGCAGCAGTACCAGGACACCAGTCGCCCGGAAGATGGTCTGCGACATCGTGATTGAGCTGAGTACGTCGAAACGATTCAGCGCGCTCAGTACAGCGCTGAATACTCCCGAAACGAGGTTTATCGCTACTCCAAGGGCGCACATCAATACCGTGATTTGCGCGGCTTGCACTAAGCCTGCAGGTAACTTGAAGATTTTCGGAGTTACAAAAGCCAAGACTACACTTGCAAAAGCAACCACAAGTGCAATCAGTATCCGAATGATGAGTGCTGTACTGATAACGTCATTTGATTCCAGTTCCCTGTTCTGAGCGTGTGCCTTGGAGACGTAACGGATGATTGCGCTCCGGAGGCCAAGGTCGAGTAACCCCAGGTAAGATGTGGTCGAGACCGCTAGAATCCAAACTCCGTACGCTGTTGACCCAAGGTGATGGACCACAAAAGGAGTGAGGAAAAAAGGGACAATCATATTGACCGCTGTAGCGGTCCAGTTCATCACCACATTGACAGCGAACCGTTTCTTCGTAATGCCGATTGACATAAAATCCCAGCGGGTCTTTTCCAGGACTGGCTAGCGCCCGGAATCCTTAGTTTTGTTCAGTAATCCCGTCGAGCCACCACGAGATCTATAGGATATCCCAATTTCCTCGCGTAATTGCCGGGCGAACGCGTAGTCAGGATTGGCTATCGTCGGTGCTCCCACCGCTGCCAGCCTCGATACCTTCAAGGGAGTTGTCGAGCCGGATCTCTACGAGCGTCGATAGTAGCGATACAGGACTTACGCTGCTCGCGTGGCATTTCGCGTGTACAAGATTGATGTGAGCGAAGGCCCTTCCTTGAGCCATACTGATTTCATGGACTCGGCTGTTCGCGGCGATCACAATTCGGCCTGCAACCGGGTGGATACACGGGACAGGTTGTTGCTGCTGTATCACGAGGTGCGCGATAGCAGCAGCGAGTACTCGTATGTAACCGACGCCGCGATGTTTCGGCGACACGCCTTGTTTTTTTCGGAGCTGCAGCGCGGTGGCGACTCGCTCTATCCGGAGCTGACCTTTGATGATGGGCACGTCTCTAATTTGGAGATTGCGGCTCCCATTCTCGCGCTTCATGAGCTCAAGGCTCGGTTCTTCATCACGGCAGGATGGACGGGCCGGCGGCCCGGCTTTATGGATCGGAGCGAGCTGCAGGAGTTGGCTGCGGCGGGTCACGTGATCGGAGCGCATGGCTGGTCGCATAAGCTGCTGACACACTGCTCGGATGCGGAACTGGAAACCGAACTCAAGAGAGCGAAACTCACGCTCGAGGACGGACTTGGCTGCAAGGTCGAGACGGTGTCGCTGCCCGGGGGCCGTGCCGACGCGCGCGTGCTAGAGGCATGCAGACGCTACGGTTACACACAGATTTTTACCTCCGAGCCGAAGGCGGAGAAGCTTCCGCTGGGCGAGAGCGTCGGCCGCTTCAATGTCCGCGGCGACATGCAGCCGGAGTGGCTGGCCGAGCTGCTGCGACCGCAGAGCGGAGTGCTGCGCGGTCTGGAGCGGCAGTACCGGCTGAAGTCGCTGGCGCAGGGGCTGCTTGGCGATACGCTGTACGCGAAGCTGTGGGCGCTGAAAAACAAGAAAGAAGTCGACACGGCCGACCACTGGGATGGTGCTGAGTGAAGGTGCTGCACGTGATCAGCAGTGGTGGAATGTACGGCGCAGAAGCGGTGATTCTGAACCTGCTGCGAACGATGCGCGAGGGGCCGCACCAAGCGGCGCTTGGAATCTTCGACAATGCTGCGAATCCGAACCGTCAGTTCTATGAGGCCGCCGTACGCGAGGGCTTTGATCCGAAGCTGATTGAGTGCAGCGGGCAGGTGGATCGCGGAACCGTGCGCAGGATCCGGCAGCTTGCAGCGGCGGAGCGAGCCGATGTAATTCACGCCCACGGTTATAAGGCGGACATCTACTGCTGGTTTGCGGTGCGCGGCCTCGTGCCGCTGGTTTCGACGTGCCACACCTGGTATGACACCGATTTTCTGGTCACGCTGTATGGGAAGGCCGATCGGCTTGTGCTCCGCAGCTTTCAGCGGGTGGTCTCGGTTTCGGACGAGGTGACCCAGCGGCTGCTGGCGGCGGGCGTTCGCAGGGACCGCGTGCGGCTGGTGCGGAACGGCATCGATCTCCGGCCGTTCGGGGGGAGGAAGGGCGGCGGCGGTGCGGAGGGCGAAGTCGTCGTCGGGCTGGTGGGACGGCTCGCGTGGGAGAAGGGCGTGGACGTCTTTCTTACGGCGGCGGCGCGGCTGGTGGATGAGTTTCCTCGAGCGAGGTTTGTGGTGGCCGGCGAAGGGCCGGACGCGGAGCGGTTGGATCGTATGCTCGATGAGTTGAAGATTCGCGGGCGCGCTGAGTTGCTGGGGCGGCGCGAGGATATGCCGGCGCTCTATCGTTCGCTGGACATCATGGTGTCGGCGTCGCGGCAGGAGGGGCTGCCGATGGCGATTCTGGAAGGAATGGCGAGCGGGCTGCCGCTGGTGGCGACGAAGGTCGGTGAGGTGCCGACGGTGGTGCGGGACGGCGTGACCGGGTTCGTGGTGGAACCGGAGGATGTCGGGGCGCTTGCCGGAGCGATGGCGAAGCTGCTCGGCGATCCGGCGCTGCGGCGGCGGTTCGGAGACGCCGGGCGGACGACGATCGAGGCGGAGTACTCGGCGGCGCGGATGACAGCGGAGTACCTGCGCGTCTACGAAGAGGCGATCGCGGAGGCGCGGAGGTGAGTTCGAAACCAGCGCTGCGCGTTTTCATGATGGATCTGTGGGCTACGGTCCCCTACTACACCGCGTATCTTTCGCGGGCGCTTGAGAACGAGGGCGTCGATGTGCAGGTGGGATCGATTACGTACTACCTGGATCCGCAGTGTTTCTCGAGCCGCGGGTTGAAGGTGGATCCGGGGCTGATGGATGTGGTCGGGCGGTTTCACCTGCCCAAGCTGCCGCGGCGTCTGCTGAAGTTTCCCGAGGCGATGCTGAACCTGGCCGCGCTGACGGCGCGGTTTGCGGTCCGGCCGCCGGATGTGGTGCACGTGCAGTATCTGCCGATGCTGCTGCGGAAGCTGCCGCTGGACCTGTGGTTTCTGGAGTTCCTGCGCAGCCGGGGCAGCAGGATTGTGCTGACGGTGCATGATCTGCTGCCGCATGACTCGGGGCAGAGGTACAGGACGACGTTTCTCGATCTCTACCGGCGGGCGGATGCATTGATCTGCCACTCGGACTCGGTGAAGGCGCGGCTGACGGCGGAGTTTGGCGTGCCCGAAGCGAAGGTCTCGGTCATTCCACACGGGCCGTTCTTTTACGATCTGCCGGCGGCGGCAGACGATCAGACGCTTGCGGGGTTGGGGCTGGCGCGCGGCACCCCAATGGTGCTGTGGCAAGGGATTGTGTTTCCGTACAAGGGGATCGATCTTCTGCTGGCGGCCTGGAAGCTGGTCGAGCAGCGGGTGCCGGAGGCCGTGCTGGTGATTGCGGGAACCGGAGCGCCGGAGTTGCTGGAACAGATCCGCGCGCAGATCGCGGAGCTGGGGCTGAAGCGCGTAAAGACGGAGTTTCGCTTTGTTTCGACCGAGGAGTTGGTGGCGCTGTACCGGGCCGCGGCTGTGGTGGTGTATCCGTATCGCGCGATAACGACCAGCGGCGCGCTTGCGACGGGGCTGGCGCTGGGCAAGACGATCGCGGCGAGCGACCTGCCGGTGTTCCGCGAGCTGCTGCGCGATGGCGAGAACGCGCTGCTGACCCCGCCGACCGACACCGACGCGCTGGGTGCGGCGCTGGTGCGGCTGCTTGAAGATCCAGTCCTGCGGGAGCGTCTGGCGGAGCGGGTTCGGGCGATGCGGTTTGGGGATGAGTCGTGGCTGCACATTGCGGAGCAGACGCGGGCGGTGTATGCGCGGCTGAGGTGAACTCGGGCTCGGCGACGGTGTCGGCTTCCGGGGCGGGTTGGGTTTCGGGGGCGGCGTCGCGGAGGTTGGTGGAGGCGACCTGGAGGATGTAGGCGAGGAGGCCTGCTCGTTTGAGGTCCATGCGGTTGGAGGCGAGCAGGGCGGCGAGCTCTCCGAGAGCGTGCTGGATGGTGGGGCGGGTGAGATTGGTCGGGATCTCGAAGGGCTCGTTTTCATAGACGGGCGGGATGGATTTCTCGCGGTGAGCGAAGCACATGTAGTTGTTGTGCATGGCGCGGGCGCGGCAGCGGCGGCCGTCGTCGTAGGTGTGCATGCACTGGTGGGGCGCGGAGGGCTCGCGTTTGAAGTCGGCGAAGTCAGAGGGCATAGGGGTCCTCCCCCGGGGTGTCTGCCGGGGTTTTGTTGGTGCTGCTTGGGTTAGTGGATGGGAGTCACGAACTGGTTAATGGCAGCTGCTAGCTACTAGCTGTTAGCTTCTGGCCGTGGCTCGAGTCTGTGTTGGTTGCGGCTAAAACGGAAAGGCCTGGCGCGATGCCAGGCCTTTTTCCCTTATTTTTCTTTCTAATTTAATTCTACAGGATGGAGCATAACTCGTGTCACATTTGGGGCGAAATGGAAGTTGCTGATTGCGGGTGGGTTGTGAAGTTTTTTGGGGTGAGGGGGCTTGACAGGAAAGCAGTTGTTCGTTGTTCGTTGACGGCAAGCGGAAGCCGGGCGGCTGTGTCTGGGGCTTTGCGGCTGATTTTTATGTGACCTGCTGGCGGGATTCGGCTGGCTGAGGATTACGAGGATGGCGGCTGCCTGGCGGAACATGATTTGGGAATGGTTCGGGACTTTCGAACCAAAGCTTTCGAGAAGCCGACTTTGCGGGACTAACAAGTCTGAGCAGGGACGACGAGAGAACCCCAACTGCGTATGGAGACAAATTGAATCACTTGCGACATTGCTCCGGTGCTCGGCCGATCTCAGTGGAAGGATTAACCCCGCCAATGGGCTTGCCGTTGGAGGCGTTGTCGCTACACTTCGAATGATAATGCTGGTATGAAGCCAGACGCGGAGTACCTCAAAACTTTGCTGGGCGCGTTTCGGAACGCTCCCCAACCAACAATCGACATTGAAGAATTGAAGGAAGCAGGCCTCGACTACGAGGAACCTGTCTTCGAGTTTCATATGCACCTGTTGGTGGACGGCGGATATATCGGGAGCGAGTTGGGGGCACGCGAGTTTGGTCTGAGCCGAGGCGTGGATGGCTATGTATCGTGGTCAGTCATTCCGCTACGCCTCACCGCCGCAGGACATGAGTTCGCGGAAGGGCTTGAAAATCCGAAGGCGTTTGAGACTGTACGCAAGGATTTCGTCGGGGCGAGCCTCTCAACGATGAAAGATGTCGTGGTCGGCGTCATCAAGGCCGAGATCAGCAAGCATACGGGATTGCACTTTTGAGGGGACGATGAACGAGACGAAAGCAGGTGGGCTTTGTTCGTGTGGAAGCGGTTTGCCGTTCCGCCGGTGTCACGGATCGGTGATGAACAACGCTCGGGAAATTCCCATTGGCAAGGACGACCCGAACGCACCGGAAGAACGCGTGGCGCTCGTCGGGTTTCCGGGAACCTACCAGACGCTCCACATGATGTATCGCTTCAAGGGTAACGATCCACGCAACGCCCTCCCGCCGGGCGGCACTCCGGGAATGTACGAAGTGACATTCATCCTGCACCGGCCCGGCTACAAACTGCAGAGTGAACACAACTTCTCGTTCTCGTCGGGATTGCGCGGTGATTCTCACCTTGCCATCAGCAAACCCGCGTACGCGCCCCCTGCGAACCCGGATGCGGATCAGATCGTGATTGCCGGCAATACCGAAGACGGTCGCTTTCAATTCACTGGATTCCCAAATGAAAAGGGCTACCTCGGCAAGTTGGTAACGGCTCCGTTCAAGGCCGAGAACCGCGCTCACGCCGAAGAGATTGCCTATCGCGCCATTGCATCGTCTCTGAGCAACATGAGTCTTCATCTGGATATCCCGCTGGAAATCGGTGTTCGAGAAACGAAGGAACTGTCGAACGGCAGCACGTCGATTAGCCTAATGTCCCCGTATCTCGAAGCGCCGATGGCGATACACGCGATGGCGAACTTTGGGCCGGAGTTTCGCAGCTATGCCGCACTCTATCGCGAAGCGCTCAACACGGACACACCGGTCTACCAGTTTCTGTGCCTCTTCAAGATCATTGAAGCGCTCCGCGCACGGCGGACACGCTTGGCGCGCGAAGCCAAGAGGACTGGCGACACCTATGCAGCGCCGGTGGAACAGATGCCCCACAACGAAGCGGAAGTGCGCGTATGGTTAGAGGGCCTGTTTTATATACGCCGCGAATTCGATCTCTCGACGCTGCAAGCGGCGGTGCCTCAAGAGTTGCGCGGCCGTACGGCTGCGGACGTGATCGAGAACGTCCTGAATCCGTTGCGGGTTCAGGTAGCGCACGCCTTGTTCGGCAACAGCGGTGAGCTACCATTGTCCTCCGACGATCTGACGCACACGCACAAGGTCACGCAGAAGCTCCTGGCGACAAAGTGCCTGGCTCGAAGGATGCTGAAGAATGATTTTCCCAACGAGTTTCTGAATCATCTGCCCGGCTAGTAAGTAGCAGGCGGCCCGTCTTTCAGCGGAATTCAGCCCGTACCCACACTGAAGAAATTAGTCCTCATAAACGCGCTTCTCGGAAGTTCGCGACGGATGGCTCAGTTCCACTGCTTGATGCTGCTTGCGTGTGGAGGCGGGACCCGGATGACGAAGAGAGTGACCTCAGCGCCTGAAGGCGCGGTTCTGGGGATGGCATTGCGGCACGGCTGAAGCCGTGCCCTTAAGCACTACGGTTGAATCGTTGAGGTGGAAGGCACGGCGGGTGGTGCGTAAGCGTGTAAAGAGCGGATCGCAGAGGGCAGAGAGGAAGTGAGAGAGCCCAAAGGCAGAATCCGCTTACCAAGGTGCGGGCGGCAATAGCCGGTGGTGTATAAATCATTCGAAGCAGACGCGGCCTCTCAAGAAAAACTCCCCAGGGCTCAGTACGGCAAGCAGGAGTGACCTGTGAGTACAACGACGACTGCGATACGCATTCCGGCGGTGAAGACGGAGCGGCTGTTTTATCTGATCGCCGCGGTGGCGATGATGGCCGGCGTCGCGCTTGGCTTTCACATGTTCTACCTGCATGGGACGAACGATGTGGGGCTGCCGGTGACGAAGCAGAGCGCTCCACTGGTTTATTTCCACGGTGGACTGATGACCTGTTGGATGGTGCTTTTTCTGGCGCAGTGCTGGCTGGTGGTGGCGGGAAACCGGCGTTTGCATATGCAGCTCGGGGCCGGGGCAGTTGTACTTTACCTGCTCATTGTTCCGGTGGGCGCGATCGCCGCGGTACTGCAGATCCGTTACGTTGCGCCGCACTCGTTTCCGCCGTTCGGGCCTTACCGTTTTCTAATCCTGCCGCTCACGGAGATCCTCAACTTTGCAGTGTTTGTGGGCGCGGCGTTCCTGCTGCGCAGCCGTCCGCAGTGGCATCGGCCGCTGATGACGATCGGCACTCTATCCGCTGCGCAGGCGGGCATCGGGCGCATCGCCGTGATCCGGAATGCGTTTTCGCATGTCTCGCACGCAGCCTTTTTCCCGACCTTTTGGGGGCCGACTGTGGTGGTGGTGCTTCTTTTGTGCGTCTTGAAGCTAGCGATGACGCGCCGCTTCGATCGGCCGTTCGCGATCTGTGTCGCGCTTTTTGTTACTTCGGGGCTGCTGAGCAGCTATGTATCCACGACTGCCCGGTGGATCCATACGGCGCAAGCGATCACCCGTTAAAGCCAGCCGGCGGTTTTCAAAAGGTTCATCGCTGCTCCATATTCATCGCTGTTACGGGGGAACGACTGAAAGGTCCGAGACTTGAGGACTCATTCTGGAGCAGTCAGGTGCAGCAGGTCAACGCGAATAGGCGTGCCTCACCTGAAGGCCGATTTGGCCCGAACGACCGCTAACAGTCTAGGGTTTGACGTCCACTCCGTAGCACTTTTCGATTCCGTCGAATCCGCTAAACGCACCCCATGATGCTTTTCCCGAACGCACGAGCCTATATGGATCTTCGCCATTTCGAAATTCAGAATTGGCTCATGGAACGCCAGTCATCGCCCAATCCGAGCAGAGGTTTGCTCGTACGGCAGCCTGCAGGCATGAGCAAATGGAAAAGCAGAGCCACGGAACACCAAGAGGATGAGCGCATCTGGGAACGATATTCAAAGGTGTTCGCCAGGTAAAGGGCTGCTGCACGGGCGGTTCGGCTGCCATGAAGGCCGATCAAAGAGAACGCAGAGGATTTGGGAGCGGCCTGGCGTGGTGGGGCGCGGCGCGATTCAGCCGTGGGCTTGGAAAGCTGTAGGCGTTTGGGTATGTGATGTGAATGCCCCATCCATACGCGTTGGAGGCGCATGGATGGGGTGTCCTGGGCGGCCTATGCTAGTTGCCCTGTGCTGCGGTGAAGTTGCGGCGGAAGAGGATGGTCGCGAGGGCGGCCAGGCCTGATCCGGCGAGGATGAGCGATGAGGGTTCCGGTGTGGCGGGCGTGATGGCGGCGAAGAGACCGCCCTGCTCGCCGTTGATGCCCGCGGTGAGGTAGAGGGCGTTGGTGTTGACGTTGGCGCCGCCGGTGCGGAAGTCGAGCGCCCACAGGCCACTGTTGACGAGCGGCTGGCCATCGGGGCCGAGCAGCACGCCGAGGAAGGCGCCCGTGGTGGAGAAGGCGTCGATGATGCCGCTGCCGAAGTTGCCGATGAGGAGATCGCCGCCGAAGGCGCCGAAGGTGGATGGAGCGAGAGTGATTCCCCAGGGGGCGAAGAGCGAGCCTCCGGAGGCGATGCGCTGGGAGAAGGTGCCGTCGGCGTTAAAGGCGTCGACGAAGCCGCCGGCCATGGGAACTCCGCCGGGGCCGAGTTTGGCGTAGGTGACGTAGACGGTGCTGCCGATGGCCTGCACGTTGTAGGGGGTGAAGCCGGCGGGAAGGTTGGGATCGGTGAAGCTACCGGCGAGTGTAGTGGGCGCGAAGGAGGAGTTGAAGACGTCGATTCGGCCCTGCGAGTTATTGGCGGCGTAGAGGGTGTTTCCGGAGATGGCAAGGCCGGTGTAGATGGCGCCGGGAGTGGTGGCCACTACGGCGGCGGTAGTTCCGGAGCCGTTCCATGCAGAGATGGTGCCGTTGAGGTTGGCGAAGATGAAGCGGGAAGCGGCGCCGTTGACCTGGAACCCGGTGCCGCCGTTAAAGACCTGGCCGGTAGGCCCGCTGGGGCCGGTGGTGCTGCCGGGGATGGTGACGACGAGCGCCTGGGGTGTCCCTGCGCCGTCGTAGAGCGTGGCGGTTCCGGTGCCCTGGTTGGATGTCCAGAAGGGTGAGGTGCCGGAGAAGGACATGCCCCAAGGATTGATGAGGTTGGGATCTGTGTGGGCGGCCAGACCGGAGACATTGGAGACGAGGTTGGTCTGAACAAAGCTGTCGGCGTGGGCCGCGAGGGTCAAGGTAAGACTCAAAGATGCAACGGCGGCGAGCCGCAAGCGGTTCTGGAAGGACATAAGTTTCTCTCCTTGCGCTACTGGGCCTGAATGGTGCTGAGAGGTAGGACTGCAGGAAGGAGAGAGACCGTGTCATTCCATTGTCACTTTGAGGAGTGGGTTGAGACTGAACCGGAGAACGCGGAAGCGATCAGGGGGTTTTGGGCGCCGCGTTGACGGGGGATGGCGCTTTGCAGGGGCCGTAGTCCTTCTTGATTTCCTGGAGGATGAAGGTCCGGTCGGAGCTTCCCTTCTGTTTCGGCTTGGAGCCGTGAAGGCGGACCTGGTCGCCCACTTTGACGTTGGTGGTGACGCCGGAAAGCTGGTAGACCTTGCCGTCGGAGTCGCCGATGACCTGAAGGCCGTTGGGCGAGGTGGTGACGCAGCCCTTGAGCGTGTGGTGGCTCTTGTGCACCTCGACCAGGACTACGGTGGCGATGGCAATACCGGCGCCCACTCCGACGGCTGCGCCGATGACCTCACCTTTGCTGGGACCAACGTCTCCGTAGTTCGACGAGTTGCAGCTTTGCGTGGCGGCGCCGCTGAGCAGGAGCGACGAGACGATGAGCGAGGAGAGGACTGCAGTGTGATGGTGCCGCATGGGACGCCCCTTGAGACTGGAGATTGAGTATGACGGTCTGCCGGGGAGGCCGGATGAGTATAGCCCATGGTGCCGCGGCTCTCGTGGATTTCCGGAGCGCGGTGGCTATACTCAGGCCATGCTGGGACGGCTGCATGCTATTGATCTCGGGGTGGTGGCGCTTTACCTGATTGCGATTACCGCGTTTGGGCTGCGGTTTGCGCGGAAGGGCGCGGCCAAGGACCGGTCGCTGCGCGGGTACTTTCTGGCGGACAAGACGGTGCCGTGGTGGGCGATTGCGCTGTCGATTGTGTCGGCGGAGACGAGCACGCTGACGATCATCGGGACCCCGGGGCTGGCGTTTGCGGGGGACTTCGGGTTTCTGCAGATTGTGATGGGGTACATGATCGGCCGGGTGGTGGTGGCGGCGATCTTTCTGCCACGGTACTTCCATGGCGAGATGCTGACGGCGTACCAGCTGATTGACCGGAGGTTCGGGCGGGCGCTGTACAAGACGACCGCCGGGCTGTTTCTGCTGACGCGGGCGGCGGCCGAGGGCGTGCGGGTGTTTGCGGTTTCGATTGTGGTGGGGATTGCGATCGGGACGGGCGATGTGCTGTCGATTGCGATCATCAGCGGGCTGACGCTGCTGTACACGTTTGAGGGCGGGATGGCGGCGGTGATCTGGACGGACGTGGTGCAGATGGCGATCTACGTGGGCGGGACCGCGGTCGCGCTGGGGTCGCTGGGGGCGCATGTGCCGGGAGGATGGGCGCATATTCATGCGGTGGCAGCGGCGGCGGGCAAGTTCCGACTGTGGAACTTTGCGCTGAACCTGACGACGACGTACACGTTCTGGGCGGGGGTGCTGGGCGGGACCTTCCTGACGATGGCGAGCCATGGGACGGACCAGTTGATGGTGCAGCGGATGCTGGCGGCGCGGAATTTGAAGGAGAGCCGGCTGGCGCTGCTGTCGAGCGGCGTGGTGATCTTTGTGCAGTTCGCGATGTTTCTGCTGATCGGCGTGGGGCTGTGGGTGTTCTACGGGATGCATCCGGGAGCGCTGGCGGCGATTGGCGGGGCGAATGGGAACCGGCTGTTCCCGGGGTTCATTGCAACGGAGATGCCGGTGGGGATTGCGGGGCTGCTGGTGGCGGCGATTCTGGCGGCGGCGATGTCGAATTTGAGCGCGGCGCTGAACTCGCTGTCGTCGACGACCGTGGTGGATTTTTATATGGGATGGAGGCCGGAGGCGGGAGAGAGTGAGCGGATGCTGGTGTCGCGCTCGTCTACGGTGATGTGGGCGCTGGTGCTGTTTGCGGTGGCGGTGTATAGCGTCAAGGCAGGCGGCAAGGGGAACGTGGTGGAGATTGGGCTGTCGATTGCGAGCGTGGCGTATGGGTGCCTGCTTGGGGTGTTTTTGCTGGGGACGCTGACCAAGTATGCGACGCAGGCAGGAGCGATTGTGGGGATGATCTGCGGGTTTGTAGTGAATGTGGTGCTGTGGCGATGGCCGGGGCATGTGCTGTGGACGGGCGATTTGATGTACGGATGCAGCTCGGTGCAGGACGCGCCCGGCACAGTTTCTCTGGTTGGCTGCAAGGTTCCGCAAATCGCGATTCCGACGGTCGCGTATCCGTGGTACGTGCTGATTGGGTCGGCGGTGACGTTTGCGGTGGGGATGGCGGCGAGTGCGGTGCTGCGGAGGCGTGGGGTGGGAGCGAAGGTGGGCGTGGCTGCATTGGTGGTGTTGGGTGCTGTGTTCAGCGGGAATGTACTTGGACAGAGTGCGTCCCCGGGGCTAAAGCCCCAGCCTTCCGGGCGGGGTTCAATGTCCGGGCTGAAGCCCGGACCTCCTCCATCCGGAGCAACTGCTCAGGCATTGGGCAGCCAGCCCGGGCCTGCCTCCGGGCCTGCGGCGGCATATGACTTTTCGGCGGCGTCGGCGGATGTGGAGCGAGCGATTGCGGAGAAGAAGCTGCCGGGAGCGGTGGTGCTGGTGGGGCACGGCGGGAAGGTGGTGTTCGAGCGGGCGTATGGGGTGAGGAAGTATGCGGGCGAGCCGGGGCTCGATGGGAAGCCCTCACCTGCGGAGCCGATGACGGTGGACACGATCTTCGATATGGCGTCGCTGACAAAGTGCCTGGCTACGGCGACGGCGGTGATGCAACTGGTGGAGCAAGGCAAGGTGGATGTGGACGCGCCGGTGGTGAAGTATCTGCCGGAGTTTGGGGTGAATGGCAAGGAGAAGGTGACGGTGCGGGAGTTGCTGACGCACTACTCGGGGCTGCCGGAGGATGTGAGCCTGAAGGATGCGTGGGGGCTGGCGAAGCCGGATAAGGCGGAGGGGATCCGGCGGGCGATGGAGTCGCCGCTGGCGAATCCTCCGGGAACGAAGTTTGTGTACTCGGATGTGAACTTTATTACGCTGGGCGCGTTGGTGGAGAAAGTGTCGGGGCAGCGGCTGGATGCGTATGCGGAGGAGCATGTGTTCAAGCCGCTGGGGATGAAGTACACGAGATATCTGGCATTCGATAAACGATACGATCCGTACCCAATATCGCCTTCCCCTCCAAAACGTCGCTCGAAACGTAACGAAATTGGCCTCGATGTGCTGATCACATACCCCCAAGGTGATTGGCTTTCGACTGAGTGGCTCCCGAACATCGCTCCGACGCAGCATGACAACGAAGGGACGGCGGAGACGAATCCGGATTTTGATCATTTGCTGCGGGGGACGGTGCATGATCCTACGACGCGGCGGATGGGCGGCGTGGCGGGGCACGCGGGCGTATTCTCAACGGCCCCCGATGTTGGCAAGTTTGCGCAGGCGCTGCTGGACAAACTGGTGCGGAATACTGGGCCGTTTCCGCTGAAGCAGGCGACGCTGAAGTTGATGGCGCGGCCGGAGCAGCCGGCGACGGCGCTGCCGGGTGCGACGGTGTTCCGGCAGGATGGGACGACGACCACCGGGATCGCCGAGCGCGGGTTCGGGTGGGATATCAACTCATCGTTCACCCGGCCAAGGGGGACGGTGTTTCCGCTGGGAGTGAGCTTCGGGCATACGGGGTTTACCGGGACGAGCGTGTGGATGGATCCGGTGAGCGATACGTATGTGGTGATGCTGGCGAACTCCGTGCATCCGCGGGGGAATGCGGCGATCTCGCCACTGCGCGGGCAGGTGGCGACGGATGTGGGGTTGGCGCTGGGGCTGAAGGCGGACCCCACCCACGGCGAAACAACTGCCGTGAATGGGGCACCCGAAGTCCCGGTGAAGACCGGAATCGACGTGCTGGAGACGGATGGGTTTCGCGAGCTGAAGGAACTGGCGGCGAAGCATGGGGGCAGGTTGCGGGTTGGGCTGCTGACGAACCAGACGGGAGTGGACGGGGCGGGACGGCGGACGATTGATGTGCTGAAGCGCGCGGGTGGGGGCATTGAGCTGGTGCGGTTGTTCTCGCCGGAGCATGGAATTTTTGGGGCGAAGGATACGACGGAGATTGGGCCGGAGATCGATGCGGCGACGGGACTGAAGGTGACGAGCCTGTACGGAGCGAAGCCCGAGGATCGGAGGCCAAAGGCTTCGGATCTGCAGGGCCTGGATGCGGTGGTGATCGATCTGCAGGATGCGGGAGTTCGGTTTTATACGTATGAGACGGTGACTGGGTACTTCGTCGAGGCGAGCGCGTGCGAGGCGGCGCGAGGACATGCGATGCCAGTGGTGGTGCTGGACCGGCCGGCGCTGCTGGGAGGCGAGGCGGTGGAAGGGCCGGTGTCGGACGTGAAGGAGTCGTACATCAACTACATGTCGGAGCCGGTGCGGAATGGGATGACGCTGGGAGAGCTGGTGCGGATGATGCGGGTGGAACATCCGGGAGCGTGCGGACAGGGCGCGCAGGTGGATGTGGTGAAGCTGGGCGGCTGGACGCGCGGCGAGTTTTTCGATGAGACGGGATTGAAGTGGGTGAATCCTTCGCCGAACCTGCGGACGATGATGGGGACGGTGCTGTATCCGGGGCTGGGGATGCTGGACTACACGAATGCGAGTGTGGGGCGCGGGACGGAGATGCCGTTCGAGGTGTTTGGCGCGGAGTGGATGGACGGGAAAAAGGTCGCGGAGGCCCTCACTGCGCGCAGAATTCCGGGGGTGGAGTTTGCGGCTACGAAGTTTGCGGTGGCGGAGACGGCGGAGAAATATCCGGGGCACGGAAAGACGATTGAGGGAGTGCGGATGCGGGTGACGGACCGGAAGGCGCTGGATTCGCCGGAGATGGGAGTGGAGATTCTGGCGATGTTGCACAAGCTGTATCCGACCGAGTTTCAGTTGGTGAAGGCGACGAACCTGGTGGCGAATACGGAGACGATGCAGAGGCTGGAGCGTGGGGACGACCCGCGGGAGATTGCGAAGGGGTGGGGGCACGAGCTGGAGAAGTTTCGGGCGGAGCGGGAGAAGTACTTGTTGTATTGAGGTCTTCAGCTATGCAGCGATCTACCGCCTCTTATGCTTTTCTGATGCCCTGTTTCGCAGTGGCTCTCTCTCTAACGGCGATAGCCGTTCCGGCAACACTTGCCTACTTCAACCTTCAAGGCATGGCGCACGGCGGGGCTATCGCTTACATGAATGCAGGCAGCTTCAGTTCACAAATTCCGCGAGATCGCTTTCTGTATTTCGCAATCATCTTCGGAGGTTCTAGATTCAGTCACTTCGTCAGCGCTCTGAATATCCCCGGATGTTTAGGCATGCCACTGCTAGGGGCGCTTCGCCATGTTCCGTTCTTACCGTTTGAATTCCGCAGAGCTATTACGTTCCCGGTTTTTTGTTTGCCTGCATGGTGGCTTGTTGGCAGAGGACTGGATAGCTTCTTGTCACGACGGCAAATCCATTGGAGGCTGTGTCTGACGGGCACACTGCTGTGCGTTGCATGCTGCGTCCTTGTAGTGGGCTTTCGGCTCGAAATTGATCCTGCAGATCGTGTTAACGATCTTTGGATCATCTCGGGATTGGCGCTATGGACGATTTTATTCGGCGTGCTGCCGTTCGCCTGGTGGCGAAAGTGGCAGGCGTCGCATCTTCAGCCCTTCTGAGTTGCGGGCCGCGAACTACGGGCCTCTCAGACGTAGCCAAAATGGCAGCATGGTTCTCTGGGTCAGGTGTGGGTGTGATGGATGGAGGAGCGCGCCGGTAGTGGCCGAAACCGGCTAGCAGTATCGGCAGGGCATAGTGCTTCGGGCTTCTTCGGCTGCGGCGCTTGTGGGGAAGCGCCTTCGCTCAGGATGAGAAAGCGAAAAGCAGATTCCCTTCGGGAATGACAAACGAAGGGAGTCTTGGTGAGTAGTCGGCGTTGCTTTGGAATGACAACCAAAGGGGCAGGCTAGGTGGAGTAGTCGGCGTTGATGCGGACGTACTCGGCGGTGAGGTCGCAGGTGAGGAAGCGGGTGGAGGCTTCGCCGGCGCCGAGGTCGAGGGTGATGGTGTATTCGGGGGCGGACATGGCGGTGTGGGCGGCGTTCTCGTCGAAGCCGGCGGCGCGGCCACCGTACTCAAAGACGGGGTGATCGCCGATCCAGATGCGGGCGCGGTTGGGATCGAATTGGGCGCCGGAGTAGCCGGCGGCGGCGATGAGGCGTCCCCAGTTGGGGTCGGCGGAGGACCAGGCGGTTTTGCAGAGTGGGCTCTGGGCGATGGCGCGGGCTGCGAGGCGGGCGTCGGCTTCGGAGGCTGCGCCGCGGACGTCGAGGGTGACGAGGTGGGTGACGCCTTCGCCGTCGGCGACGATCTGGCGGGCGAGCGAGAGGCAGACGTCGGAGAGGGCGGCATCGAAGGCGGGCGTGAGCTCGCGGGTGAGCGAGATGCCGGAGGCTCCGCTGGCGAGCAGCAGGACGGTGTCGTTGGTGGAGGTGTCGCCGTCGATGGAGATGGAGTTGAAGCTGGGCTGGACGGCGGTGTGGAGCGCGGCGCGGAGGGCAGGAGCGTCGGCGGCGATGTCGGTGAAGAGGTAGACGAGCAGGGTGGCGTGCGGGGGGGCTTCGAGACGTGGGCCGATCATGCCGGCGCCTTTGGCGGCTCCCCAGATGCGGACGGTGCGGGGCGGCGCGGGGTCCGTTGTGGGGATGGTGAAGGACGCGCCGGCCATTTTGACGCGAGTGTCGGTGGTCATGATGGCACGAGCGAAGGCGGCGGCGTGGGCGGCGGTGTCGCCGGCGGACTGCTGGAGCCCGGGGATGGCGGCGAGGACTTTTTCAGTGGGGAATGGGACGCCGATGATGCCGGTGGAGGAGGGGATGACCTCGTCGAAGATGCAGCCAAAGGTCTCGGCGGCGGCGACGCAGGTGGCGATGCAGCCTTCGATTCCCTGCTCTCCGGTGGCGCAGTTGGCGTTGCCGGAGTTGACCAGGAGGGCTCCGACGCGGCCTCCGGTGGAGGCGATGTGGCGGCGGCCAACGATGATGGGGGCGGCGACGACGCGGTTGGAGGTGAACATGGCTGCGCCGACGGTTCCGGTGGCGGCGACGGCGAGGGCGAGGTCGGGATTGCCGGAGAGCTTGATGCCGGCGGTGGCTGCGCCCCAGAGAAAGCCGCCCGGGATGTGTTCGGGGTTGGCGGCGGGTATTTCGGTGGTCATGCTCTCAATGTATCAAGGGATGAGGAGCTGGCCGGCGACGGGAGCTGGGCCAGTTAGCGTTATGCAAGTTACCGAAGATTGAATCAGTTGGGACGATTTTGTCCGACATAAAAGGCCGAGACGCATCTAAAAAGCATATGGAACAGGCAACAGCGAAGCGTGGGCTGAGGATTGTGGATCTGCTGCGTCCGCACAAGCGCCAGTTGTGGTTCGGGCTGCTGGCGATTGCGGGAGAGAGCGCGGCCGACCTGATGCAGCCCTGGCCGCTGAAGATTGTGCTGGACGACGTGCTGCGCGGGAAGAAGCAGGATCACGGCTGGCTGAACTCGCTGATCGATAAAACGACTGGCGCGGACCCGATTAAGGTCGTGGTTTTTGCGTGCGTTGCGGTGCTGCTGATTGCGGTGCTGGACGCGCTCTGCTCGTATGCGGAAAAGTACCTGACGACGAGCGTGGGACAGTGGGTGACGCATGACCTGCGGCGGAGGATCTATACCCAGGTGCAGCGGCTGTCGCTGGCGTTCCACGACCAGCAGCCGACGGGCGACCTGATCAGCCGGGTGACGAGCGACATCGACGCGATTCAGTCGTTCATTGTGTCGGGGCTGCTGGGGATCCTGGTGAACCTGGTGACGCTTCTGGGCATGATCGTGGTGATGTTCTACATCAACTGGCAGTTTGCGCTGATTGCGCTGGCGGTGGTGCCGCCGTTGTTTGTGATTGTGTACACGTATACGCGGAAGGTGAAGAAGGCCTCGCGCGAGGTGCGGAAGAAGGAAGGCAGCATGATCTCGGTGGTCGAAGAGGTTGTGACCTCGATGCGCGTGGTGAAGGCGTTCTCACGCGAGGAGTACGAGATCAAACGGTTCGAGGGCGAAAGTCTGGAGGCGGTAGAGGCGGCGCTGAAGGCGCGGGCGCTGAAGGCGAAGCTGGTTCCGATTGTGAATATCATTACGGCGGTTGGGACCTGCCTGGTGCTGTGGTTTGGCGCACGCCTGGCGCTGGAAGGTGCGCTGGCGCCGGGGTCGATGGTGGTGTTCGTGTTTTATCTGGGCAAGATGTACAAGCCCATGCAGGAGATCTCGAAGACGATGGACTCGTACTCGAAGGCGGAGATCGGGTACGAGCGGCTGCAGGAGGTGCTGCGCAGCGATGAGGAGATTCATGATCTGCCGGGAGCGAAGCGGGCTCCGCGGTTCAAGGGACAGATTGATCTGGAGCACGTGACGTTCGAGTACAAGGAGAACGAGCCGGTGCTCTCAGACGTGACCGTGCATGCGGATCCAGGCACGATGATTGCGCTGGTGGGTCCCACGGGATCGGGCAAGACGACCATCGTGAACCTGATCGCGCGCTTCTACGACCCGAAGGAAGGCGTGGTGAAGATCGACGGGACGGACATCAAGCAGTTCATCCAGAAGTCGCTTCGGGAGCAGATCAGCTTTGTGCTGCAGGATACGGTTCTGTTCAGCGGAACGATCTGGGACAACATCGCGTATGGGCGGCCGGATGCTTCGGTGATCGAAATTGTGAAGGCGGCGGAGGCGGCGAATGCGATGGAGTTTATCGACAAGCTGCCACAGAAGTTCGACACGACGGTAGGCGAGCGTGGAGTGACGCTCTCCGGCGGACAGCGGCAGCGGATTGCAATTGCGCGGGCGATTGTGCGGAACACGCCCATTCTGGTGCTGGATGAGCCGACGTCGGGGCTGGATGCGCAGTCGGAGCAACTGGTGTTCGAGGCGCTGGACCGGCTGATGGAGGGCAAGACGTCCGTCGTGATCGCGCATCGGCTGTCGACGATTCGGCGGGCCTGCTGCATCTATGTGGTGGACGGCGGACACATTGCGGAGTCGGGCACACACGACGAGCTGCTGCAGCGCGAGGATGGCGTGTACCGCAAGCTGCACGACATCCAGTTCCAGGACCAGGAAACGCCGGCAGCGATGGAAGCATGACCGCGAAGGTGAGCGGGTTTGGTGGTTCGGCTGGAGTGCGGTGGGCACTCCAGCCGGTCAGGATGCCGGCTTAGAGGGCGGAGAGCTCGCGGATGCGGGACTCGACCACGTCGACGTAGGCCTCGATCTCGTCCTGGGGGAAGTGACCGGCGCGGAAGGCGTCCACCAACTGTTGATGCGAGAGCTGCTTGAGGAGTGAGCCCATCCAGCGGGCGTCCTGGAGCGGGATGTCCTCGCCGATCCAGCGCATGTCGGCGCGGCGGGCGTAGTCCTTGAGCTCAGGCATGACGAAGGCCTCGATGAGACGCGCGGTGGGCGGCTTAGGCGTGCCGAAGCTGACCGTGGTGCGAGTGGTCTTCGAGATGAACTTGGAGTCCTTGAAGGAGTCGACGTTGCCTTTGGAGCGGGCGTTGGTCCAGCTGAGGCCGTTGGTGCCGAAAGTGGCGCCGACGTCGGACATCAGGAACAGGTCGTCGCCGGAGCGCGAGTCGGCGAAGACGGCGTTGTTGATGTCTTTGAGATCCCAGCTATTCATGACCGCCATCATGACGCGAAGGCCGTTGAACTCGCGGGTGCCGACGAAGGGGTTCTCCTTCCACTTCCAGATTCCGATTTTCTTCTGGCCGGTGGGCTTGCGGGCGAAGCGGGCCTCGGCCACGCGGCCGTTCTTAATCTCGCCGGCGCCCCGGCTGATGTGAATGCCCTGGACATCGGCGGTGGTGAGGACGTAGTCGTCATTGACGTAGAAGCCGGTGGCCCAGAGCAGGCGCGAAGCGACGACCTCAGGACGAACCTCCTCGCCGAGCTTGACGCGCCACTTCTTCCCTGCTGCGTCGCGCACATCGAACTTGGGATTGGTGCCATGTTTATCTTCGGCTTCGAAGGTAAAGGGCGGGGCAGGTATTCCCCTTTGTCCGCCCTGGCCGTAGAAGAGGTCGAGGGAGGCGATGTTGCCGGGGTCGTGCCAGAGGGTCGGGTTGTGAAGCTCGGCCGGGTTGACGGGTTTGTCGTTGTCCTGATTGTCGCCCTTGGCGTTTTCGGACTCCGGCGCAGGCTGCGTAGCCTTGGCGGGTCTGCGCTCGATGCGTACGACGGGAGCGGGGGGAACGACGGGAACGGTCGATTCTGATGGCGGAGCAGGCTGAACCGTCGGGTTTGGCTCCGGCATCGGTTGGGCCGCGGGCTGCGGCGGCTGCGATGTGGGATTCGGCTCAGGCATCGGCTCTGCCGCGGGCTGATCCGGCGGCTGAAGCGCTTCATGGAGCACTGGCGCGAGGCGGTGCGGGGATGCGGCATGTGCGAATTGAGATTGGGCAGCAATGGGACAGCAGAGCACTAAAGCGAGCAAATGACGAGCAGACATGAACACTCTCCGGGCTGGGAACCTTACTCCAGGGACCCTGAAACCTTAGAGGCTTTAAACGGGGCTACAGCAGCCTAAACGATTGAAAAAACATCCCCAGCGGGCTTTTCTGCATCCATGAAATGGGGTGGATTATTTCCGGCAAGGGTCTGGGCAAGGGTGTTCGCGTGAAGCTGCTGATACAGCCAGAAGGTGGGATCAAACCCATCCTGGAGGCGCTGCGAGGCGCCGAAAAGAAGATTCAGATCCTGATCTTCCGGTTTGACCGAACCGAGATTGAGAAGGCGCTGGTTGCGGCGGTGCGGCGGGGTGTCACCGTACAGGCTCTGATTGCCTATACCAACCAGGGCGAAGAAAAGAACCTGCGGCGGCTGGAAAGCCGTCTGATCGCTCAGGGAGTGATGGTGACGCGCACCAACGACGACCTGGTTCGGTATCACGGCAAGATGTTCGTGATCGACGAGAAGGTGGCCTACATTCTGGGCTTCAACTTCACGCATATGGATATCGACCTGAGCCGGTCGTTTGGAGTGGCGCTGACCCGGCCGAGCGTGGTGAAGGATGCGGTGAAGCTGTTCGAGTGCGACTCGAAGCGGCAGCCGTTTACTCCGGATGCGGACGACCTGGTGGTCAGCCCGATTAACGCGCGCAAGCGGCTGACGGAGTTTATCTCCGGTGCGAAGAAGAAGCTGCTGCTGTACGAGATGAAGATCAGCGACCGCGAATTTGTGAAGCTGCTGAACAAGAAGATCTCCGATGGCCTGGAGGTTCGCATCCTGTCACGCGCCGCGACCAAGGGTGGGACGGTGCCGGTGCGGCGGTTGAACCAGCGGCTGCATCTGCGGGCCATTATCCGGGACGACGAGCATGCGTTCATCGGAAGCCAGAGCCTGCGCAAGCTGGAGCTGGAGGCGCGCCGCGAGGTCGGAGTGATCTTCAAAGACAAGAAGATCGTGAAGCAGATGGAGGAGATCTTCGAGAAGGACTGGAAGTCTTCCGAACCTGTGCTGGAAGCGGATCAGCTTTCGGCGGCGCTCGCGATTCCGGCTAACAAGGTCGCAAAAGAGGTTGCGAAGCACATTGGGATCAAGCCGGTGGTGGAGCAGGTGCTCGACAAGGTGATCGACACGAAGAGCGATGCGCCGTTTGAGCCGGCAGAGGTTGCCGAGACCGTTCGTCAAGCCTTCCGGGAAGAGGTGCATGGAGCCGTGATGGATGCGCTGCACGAGCTAGTGATCAAGCCCGCCCAGGAAGAGCTGAAGGCAGCCACAGAGGCCAAGGAATAGCGGGACGAGGAAGCGAAGCCAGGAAACCGGACCAGGAAAGAGGCACGAGCATGAATCTGCCAAAGCGCATCTGGTGTTCGATTGCTGCAGTTTTCTTCGTTTGGCTGCCGATGAGTGCGGCGGCGCTGCCGGGGATCGACAAGAATGCCTCCGAGCAGCAGGCGGCGCTCTCGGATGCGGATAAAGCGCAGTTGAAGGTGTTCACCGACCGGGTGAAGCAGTACCAGAAGATGGAACGAGGGCTGCCGGCAGACAAACTTTCTCCCACCAAAAACGTCCAGCAATTGGAGCAGCAGCGCCAGGCTTTGCGGGATGCGCTGCAGCAGGCACGCCCCAATGCCAAGCAGGGGGACCTGTTTACGCCCGAGGTGGCGGCAGTGTTTCGCAAGCTGCTCCAAGCGACGATGACGGGGCGCGAGGGAAGGAAGATCCGGCTCAGCCTGAACCATGCCGAACCGGTGAGCCCGCAGGACCTGCAGGTGAACCATGTGTATCCGAATGTTGCGGGACAGCCGCTGCAATCCGTGCCGCCGAGTCTGCTGCGGAACCTGCCGATTCTTCCCAAGGGACTGGAGTATCGGATCTCTGGCCATACCTTGAGCCTTCGAGATACCGATGCCAACATGGTGGTGGATTTTGTTCGAGATGCTATTCCGTAGCTAGAGGTTCCGACTTCAATGCGTGTTCGAAAGTATGTTCTGGTGCTGATGCTTTCCGCCGCCTGTGCGGGAATGCATGGGCAGACGGCGGTGAACTCTGCAGCAGGCGCACGCGCTGCCGACGCTCCGCCGGAGCCGGCAGTGAATGGGCTGAACCTGAAGTTGCCGCTGAAGAACGGCTCGGTGCGATGGGCGGTGATTGGCGACAATGGGACGGGAGACGAGCCGGAACTGGCGGTCGCCGACCTGATGCAGCGCTACTGGCAGGCGGTGAAGTTCGACTTTGTGACCATGGACGGGGATAACATCTACGGGGGCCACTCTCCAGCGGATTTTCAGCGGAAGTTTGAGACCCCGTACAAGCAGCTTCTGGACGAGAAGGTGAAGTTTTATGCTTCGCTGGGGAATCATGACGACCCGGGCATCGAACTGAACTACAAACTCTTCAACATGGGCGGGAACCGCTACTACACCTTTACCAAAGGTGACGTGCAGTTTTTTGCTCTGGACAGCAACTACATGGACCCGCAGGAGCTCTCGTGGCTGGAGGACAAGCTGAAGGGCTCGACGGCGAAGTGGAAGATTGCGTACTTCCACCACCCGCTGTTTACGGCGGCGAAGTTTCACGGGCCGGACGTCGATCTGCGAACGCAGCTGATGCCGCTGTTTACGAAGTATGGCGTGAACGCGGTGTGGTACGGGCACGAACACGTGTATGAGCGCATCAAGCCACAGAGCGGAATTTATTTTTTCCTGGAAGGAAGTTCGGGCGAGTTGCGCTTCCATAATTTGCGCAAGCCGAACGACCTGGATGAAGTTGGCTTCGATACGAACCGCGCCTTCATGCTGGTGGAGATTGCTGGGGACAACCTGTACTTCCAGACGATCTCAGCGACTGGGGAGACGGTGGACTCCGGGGTGCTGCCGCGACAGGGTACGCAGCCGGCGAAATAGGCCGGCGACTGTTGTGATTGCAGTGCAGATTCCGGCGGCGAAGAAATTTCGAATTTAGAACTTTCCGGTTCGCCTTTTATTCGCTAAAATGGGCCGCATGGCTATCACGCGTCGGCAAAAAGAGGTTCTGGACTTTCTCTCCGGCTTCACTCAGAAACATGGTTATTCGCCCTCCTATGAGGAGATTGCGCATGGGCTGGGGCTGACGTCGCTGGCCACGGTGCACAAGCACGTGACCAATCTGCAGAACAAGGGAATGCTGCAGCGAGCTCACAATCGGAGCCGGTCGATTGACGTGTTGCCTCCGAAGCCGGCGAAGCGCGCGTTCGAGCGGCTGCCGCTGGCGGGAAGGATTGCGGCGGGCCAGCCGGTGGAGGCGATTGAGACGGCGGAGACGATCTCGCTGGGCGACATCATCGGCAATCGCGAGGTGTTTGCGCTGGAGGTCCGAGGAGACTCGATGCGCGACGAACATATCGTCTCGGGCGATTACGTTCTGGTGGAGCGAACGAAGACGGCGCGCGAGGGCGAGATTGTGGTGGCGCTGGTGGATGGGTCCGAGGCGACGCTGAAGCGGTTCTACCGGGAGGGCGAGATGATCCGGCTGCAGCCTTCAAATATGGAGATGTCCCCGATCTTTGCGCCGGCGAACCGAGTGATGATTCAGGGTAAGGTGCTTGGGATCCTGCGGAAGTACGCCTGAGCGATGTGGCGCCGGTTCAGTGAATTAGGTTTGTGCGGCTGGGCATGACGTGGACGGGCGCCTTGACGCCAGAGGGAGACCGGCGGCCCAGAAGCATAATGCTGTGCGCGATCAGTTGCTCGGGCTCGGTTGGGCATAGGTCGACCCCGGCCTGGATTTCGGATTCTTCCCAAACGCGCACCGTGGAGAGATGCATCAGGCGGGTGGCGGGCCAGTTCAGTTGAATGATCTCGCCCAAGGTGCGGCAGAGGTGAACGGGAACCGAGTGGCAGAGGATGACGAGATCGAAGCAGCGCGTTTCAAGACGAGAGAGCGCCGAGATGATATTCGAGTTGACGATTTCTGCTCCGGTCCTGCGTAGAACCGCCGCACGCGTTTCCAGGAGGAAGGCGTCTTCACCGATCGAAAGAATAGCGGCCATTCTGTTTCTCCTTGTCTGCCGGGCTTGACTGACAGCCGCTCGAGGGGAACTCAAATCGACGCGGGGAAGGCTTCATCTTAGGTAGATTGCGGAGTAACCACAGTCTGCCAACGAACGTAGCCGACACATTATTGCGCGCCTGCCCGGTTGTTTTGCAAGAGAAATTCAGAGAATGTAGTTGATTTCCCCGGCGGGAGTCCTGCGCAAGACCTTCTCATAGCTCGCGTTGACGATGGAGTAACACTCGCAGGCGCGCTGGGCAAGGCCCGAGCGGTTCAGGATTCGGATGTGACCGCGGGAGTAGCCGATGAGACCGGCGCGCTGCAATTCGCCCGCTGCAACGGTGACGGTGGAGCGCTGGACGCCGAGCATCTGGGAGAGGAATTCCTGGGTGAGGTGAAGGGTCTCGGTCTCGGTACGGTCGGCCGAAGTGAGCATCCAGCGGGCCAAGCGGGCTTCTACTTCGTGCAGGCGGTTGCAGAGAACGGACTGGGTGATCTGGGCGAACTGCAAATAGCAGAAGGCGTGTACGAGCCTTTGAAGCTGGCCGGGTTTCAGGAACTCCGCGCGCAGGATGGAGGAGCGGATGCGATAGCCTTCGCCTGCGCCCTGCATGATAACGGTGTGCGACATCTGGGGCTGGCCGAAGAGAGCGGGAAGGCCTGAGAAACCTTCGCGGCCAATGACACCTACCTCAACCTGCTCGCCGGTCAGCGTGAGCGCATCGGTGGAGATGAGGCCGGTATTGGGGAAATAGATGTACTCGATGGCCAGATTGGGTTCTGAGAGGCGCTTGCCCTGGGGGAGCTCCACCGGAGTGAGGTGCCGGGAGATAGCGGCGTACTCCTCCGGAGACAATTGAGCCAGTATGAGGTTGCGGGGCCGGTGTGCAGCAGTTTGAGACACGCGTTCCGTTGGCCAGGTGAGACTCTGCTCATTTGACACTAATGTGTTCCGGGCCCGAGCCCCGCCTGGCGTACTTGAGCGGGGTCCGCGCTTTGCGCGTTTCGGGGACAGTTCGACGTTACGAAAGTTCCGCAACCGCGTCTGTTTGCTACAAAACAAAACGCACAAAATACAGGGTTTCCGGTTCCACCCGAGAGGCTTGGAGAGAACGGCTGCGCGGCCGGAGAGCGAGACGTTTAGAATTGGGTTTGGCCCGGGATCGCCGGGCAGGAAACCCAGACCAGGGTTTTTCAGACACTGTTCCGGCCGAGCCGGAAGCGGTGATTTGTGTCTCTGAGGCGCGGAAGTGGAAGCGCCGGAAAGTGTCCCAGGTACGATGCATCGCTGGTCCCAGTTGTTCATTCCGACTCTGCGGGAGGCCCCTGCGGACGCGGAGGTCACAAGCCATAAGCTACTGCTGCGGGCGGGCTACATTCGTCAACTTGGCGCAGGCCTGTATTCGCAGCTTTTCCTGGGAAACCGGGCGCTGAACAAGATCGTGAGCATTGTCCGGGAGGAGATGGACACGATCGGGCAGGAGTTCCATCTGCCTGCCTTGAATCCGCGCGAGGTGTGGGAGGAGAGCGGCCGCTGGTCAGGCATGGGGAGCAACATGTTCCGGCTGAAAGACCGCAAAGGAGCCGAGCTGTGCCTGGCGATGACGCATGAGGAGATCATGACGTCAATCGCGCGGTCGGAGCTGCGCAGTTACAAGCAGCTGCCGCAAATCTGGTACCAGATTCAGACGAAGTTCCGAGACGAGCCGCGGCCAAAATCCGGGCTGCTGCGGGTGCGGCAGTTCCTGATGAAGGACTCGTATTCGTTCGACCTGGACGAAGCGGGGCTGGACGAAAGCTATCGGCGCCATGACGAGGTATATCGGAGAATCTTCCGGCGCTGCGGGCTGGAGTTTGTGGCGGTGGATGCGGACTCCGGGTCGATGGGTGGGTCGCAGTCGCAGGAATTTATGGTCTACACCGAGGCAGGCGAGGACCTGATTGCGAGCTCGGCGAGCGGCTATGCAGCCAATGTGGAGAAGGCGACCTCAAAGCTGCCTATGGTGGAAGACCTGGCGGCGACCGGCGATGGCAAGCCCGAGCTGGTGCATACGCCGGGGCAGCGGACCATCGATGAGGTGGGAGCATTCCTGGGTGTGGCTCCAGTCCACCAGATGAAGACGATGGCCTACATCGTGGAGCATCCGGAGGCCGATGAGAAGCAGGTGAAGACGGTTGGGAAGACACGCGCGGTGGTGGCGTTCCTGCGCGGGGATCATCAGATCAACGAGACCAAGCTGGCGGGAGTGGCTGGAGGCGAGCTGCGGCCGATGCACGCCGAAGAGATCGCCGCCGTGTTCCAGGCGCCTGGAGGGTATCTGGGGCCGATGGGGCTGGAGGCGGCGCCGCATGTGCGGAAGCCGGGAGTGCTGGTGGTGCTGGATGCAGCGCTGGAAGGCCGGACGAACCTGATCTCGGGCGCGAACAAGGAGGAGTACCACCTGCGGAATGTGACTCCGCTGCGGGACTTCAAGCCGACGCTGGTAGCCGACGTCCGCAGCGTCAACGAGGGCGAGCCGGATCCTGTGAGCGGGGAGCCGCTGCGGATCGGCAAGGCAGTGGAGATTGGCCATATTTTCAAACTGGGCTACAAGTACACCAAGTCCATGGGCGCCAGCGTTTTGAACCGAGATGGCAAGGAGACGACGCCCATAATGGGGAGCTATGGCATTGGGGTGGAACGCATACTGACCTCAGCGATTGAGCAGTCTGCAGCACAGTTTGGCGCACGGGGCCAGACGGACGCCTATGCCCTGCCGCCTTCGATTGCGCCGTTCCAAGTGGTGGTGACGGTGACCAATATTAAGGAAACGGAACTGCTGACGGCGGGGGAGAACCTGTCCAGACAACTGGCGGCGGCGGGAATCGACGTGCTGCTGGATGACCGGGACGAGCGCGCCGGCGTCAAATTCAAAGACGCCGAACTGATCGGTGTGCCGTTGCGTATTGCAATCGGAAAGAAACTTGCGGAAGGAAAAGTGGAAGTCCTGAACCGCCTGACGGGCCATACAGAGGACGTGCTGGTTGCGGGCGTCGTGAAACATATGCAAACGCTCTTGTGCGCCGAAAGCCGCGCTTAGAGCCGGAGGCTCGTCGGTCAGAATGCCTGTCAAAGTGAAGCTGGGAAGTGCCGGAAAGAAAGCAGGCGCGAAGCACCGCATTCTGCGGGGGCTGGCTGCCGCTGTGCTGATCTGCGTCGTGGTGTGTGCAGTTATTTTTGGATATGTTTACCTGAAGTACCAGAAGATCGTGGATGACCGGCTGGCTTCCGGACCGATTTTCGCCAGCGTGTCGCAGGTGTTTGCGGCGCCGCGCGAGGTGCGCGTAGGCCAGAGACTCAGCGTCGCCACGATTGCACAGGACCTGCGCAGCGCCGGATATAACGCGAACCCCAAACTCGGAACCTTTACGCTGAGCGGCGACAGGATCACCATCAAGCCGGGGCCGGAAAGCTACTACTCGAGCGGCGGTGCGGTCATTACTGCCGCACAGGGAGGCAACGACCCGGGTGGGTGGTCAATTACCGAGATTACGGGGGAAAACGGAGCGGCGCTGGCGGCTTACGATCTGGAACCGCAACTGATTACAGCGTTGAGTGAGGACAAGAATCGTACGAAGCGGCGGCTGGTGACCTACAAGGAAATTCCGACGCAGCTGGTCCAGGCGATTACGGCAATCGAAGACCGCAGGTTTTTCGAGCACCACGGAGTGAACTACGTCCGGACGATCGAGTGCGGAGTTCACGACCTGCTCTCCGGACGCAAGGCGTGCGGCGGCTCTACGCTGACGCAGCAACTGGCAAAGAACTTCTTCCTGAAGCCGGATAAGACGCTCTCGCGGAAGATCGCGGAACTGATGATTACGATGCAGCTGGAAGCGCGGTTCAGCAAGCAACAGATCTTCGAGATGTACGCGAACGAAATGAACCTGGTTCACCGCGGAAGCTACGAGATTGACGGCGTGGCTGAAGCATCGCAGACCCTGTTCGGAAAGAATCTGCGCCAGCTCGACCTGGCGCAGGATGCGACGTTGGCGGCGCTCTTCCAGAACCCAAGCTATCGGAATCCCTACCGTCATCCAGAGAGAACGATGGAACGGCGCAACCTGGTCCTGCAGTCGATGGTGGAGACCGGAGCCATTACCGAAGCGCAGGCATCGCGCGCGAAGGCAGAGCCGCTAGGGATCGTGATGACCAATGTGGACGCCGGCGAGGCGCCCTACTTCGTGGATCTGGTCCATGAGCAGGTTGCACAGCGATTGGGCGACCAGCAGGCAGAACATGATTCCCTGCGTATTTACACCTCGCTCGATCCGGAGCTGCAGATGGCGGCCTCCGAGGCGGTGCAGGTCGGCATCAAGAACGTGGATGAGCTGGTTCGCAAGCGCCACAGGAAAAATGACACCAACATCACTTATCCGCAGGTGGCGCTGGTGGCGCTGAATCCCCATACGGGCCAGATCCTGGCGCTGGTTGGAGGCAGGAACTACGGGGTGTCGCAGCTAAACCACGCGGTGGCGGAGCGGCCGACGGGCTCGATCTTCAAGCCGTTTGTGTATGCGACTGCGTTCAACAGCTCGCTGAATGGGACAGACTTTGATTCGAATGGGGTTTTCACGGCCATTTCGGCGCTGAATGACGACCCGCAGAACTTCGAGTTCGACGGCAAGGCCTACACGCCGGGCAACTTTGAGCGGGGCGAGTATCCGGGGATGGTGACGGCAGTGCAGGCGCTGGCGCACTCGCTGAATATTGCGACGATCTCGCTGGCCCAACAAGTGGGCTATGAGAATGTCGCTGCGCTGGCGCGTGCTGCGGGGATTACGTCGGTGCGAGCAACGCCTTCGATGGCGATTGGCACCTATTCGGCAACGCCGATCGATATGGCAGGCGCATATACGGTGTTCGCCAACGGCGGAGTGCATGAACAGCCGTGGCTGCTGGCGAGCGTACGCAACGCGAACGGTGACATTGTTGCGGATTTTGCGCCGACAGGCAAACAGGTGATGGATCCACGGACTGCTTATCTGACGCAGTCGCTGATGGAAAATGCGATGACTTTCGGCACAGCTTCTGCGGCACGTGCGCATGGATTCCGGGCTCCGGCTGCGGGCAAGACGGGCACCAGCCACGATGTGTGGTTCGCGGGCTACTCCTCCAACCTGCTGTGCATTATCTGGGTAGGCAATGATGACTACACGGATATTTCAAGGGGGCTGACCCGGCCGCTGCAGGGAGCCGATGCGGCTGCACCGATCTGGGCGGAGTTCATGAACCGCGCCATCAAGCTGCCGCAGTATTCCGACATGAAGCCATTCACCGCGCCCGAAGGGGTGCACCAGGTGAGGATCGACAAGAATACGTGGCTTCCGGCGGACGATACCTGCCCGCAGGATTACTACATTGCCTTCCTCGACGGGACGGTGCCAAACAGCACATGCAGTCACATGGGGGCTGGAGCCGGAGCGCTGTTGCCAGGCCTGGTTCCGGGCTCGATGTCAGTCCCAAGCGCGCCGGGGACGCCGACGCAACCAGGACAGCCGGCGCAGCCAGCCGACCAGGCACCGAAGAAGAAGAACTTCTTCCAGCGGCTGTTTGGCGGAGGCGACAAGCAGAATCCGCCGCCTGCACCGACTCAGCAGCCGCAACAGTGATCTAAGCGGGGAGTTAAGCGCGCTGGCGTTTTGGGCTGACGCTAGCTCCAATGCCTGCAAGCGCGACGAGCACACAGAACCAGGCAAACCAGTCACCGTGAGCGGTGTAGAAGGTGACATCATGCCGGTAATTGAAGCCGGCACGAAGGCTGCTGCGGATGTGACGGGGGATTGCGGCGGTTACACGGCCGTACGGATCAATGACAGCGGTCACTCCGGTGTTGGTCGCGCGAAGCAGCCAGCGGCGATTCTCAATGGCGCGCATACGAGCCTGGTTGAGATGCTCCCACGCAGCGCTGGTGTCGCCGTACCAGCCGTCATCGGAGATGTTGACCAGCACTTCGGCGCCCATGCGAGCGTACTGGCGGACTTCGTCAGCAAACACGGATTCGTAGCAGATGAAGACGCCATAAGTATGTCCGTCCCCCGCAAATACGATGCGTTTACGACCCTGGTCAAATACGCCGACGTCCTGCAACAGGCTTCCGGCGAAGAAGAATAACTGCTTGTAAGGGACGTACTCGCCAAATGGTACGAGGTGCATCTTGTCATAGCGCGCGGAGAACGAGCCATTGGGCAGGAAGAAGTCGGCGGAGTTATATAAGTCGTAGCCTTTGACATTTTGATTGGGTGTCATGCCGATGTTCCCGGCTATGACGGGAGCACGTGCGGTTCGCGCTAACTGAGAGATGGCACTGCGAAACTCGGGGTCGGCGTCAAAGAAGTCATTTGGGGCCTCGGGCCAGACGATGAGCTGAGTGGGAGCGAGATACTGCGGGGATGGTTTTCCCTGCTGCTCCGGGGAAGGACTGCCGCAATGGGTGGAGGCGGACTCGGGGATGCCATCACAGGCCAGTGCCGCCGGAGGAAAGAGGCTCAGTGCGGAGAAGGCCTGTAACATCCCGGCCCGGGTCAGCGGCGGGCCGGCCGCAGCGGCCGCGCCTACTTTGAGGTTCTCCTGAACGAGGGTGGCAACGGCTGACGTCTGCTCCTGATGAGGACTGCGGAGGCGGTTGAAGGCTCCAACGTAGAGCAGGACAGCGAGCGCGGCGGCTGCGACAAGCAGTGTGCGGGTGTGGCGGCGGCGACGGATTGTAAGCCGTACGAGCCACAGCGCATTGACGGACGCGATTGCGAACGACAGGCCATAGGCCCCGGTGTAAGGTGCGAGGCGGGTTAGTACGGGATTGTCGATCTGAGCGATGCCTAGCTGGTCCCAGGGAAAGCCGGTGATTCTTGCCCGCGCCAGTTCTACGACTACCCAGAGGAAGGGAGAGTAGAGCAACGCCGCGCGCCTGCCAAGTCTACGGTGAATGGCGGTGAACGCCGCGGCAAAGGCAGCTTGATAGATTCCGAGATAGAAGCAGAAAAGCAGCAGGATGCCTGCGGCAGCCGGCTTTGCGATGCCCCCATAGGTATGCATGGTGGCGTAGATCCAGTAGCAGTTACCGAGATACCAGAGAATTCCGGAGATATAACCCAGTGACAGGCCATCGCGGATTCGTAACGGCATTCCTTTGGCATCTGCGGACATAAGTGCGAGCAGCAATGGCGTGAGCGCAATCCAGCAGAGTGCCGCACGCCACGCAGGAGCAGGCCCGGCGATGGGGAAGCAAATTATCTGGAGTGCGCTGGAGAGCAGAGTTAGAAGCCACAAGCGCAGAGGAATATTCCGCATTGTCTGGGCAAGTCTAGCATCTGGAGCTTTAGTGCCGGTGTGAGATGGAGTACTTGAAAGTTACAAAATGGTTAAGTACGCGCAATAAGTGGAGCTAAGAGTGATATCCTTTGGCTGCATCCTTGTAGGTCAGATTCTGTAGACAGTTTTCGGACTCTTACGCCGAGCACACGGTCCTGACATTTTCAGCGTTCAGTGAAGCGAAGCATATTGCAAGCCAGGAGGGAATGTGGAAGTAACTAAGATTCTTGCGGAGATTGACGCTCAGATAGAGAAGCTGCAGCAGGCGCGCGAGCTACTCTCCGGACTTTCGAATATTGGAACCAAGGGACCCGGCCGGCCAAAAGGGAGCAAGAGCGCCAAGCCAGGCAAGAAGCGGAAGCTAAGTCCTGAGGGCCGAAAGCGGATTCAAGAAGCGATGAAGCGACGCTGGGCAGAACGGCGCAAGGTGACGGGCAAGGGTGCTCCCGCCGCGAAATAACAAATTCGGCCAAAAGGGCAAAGGTGCAGCGATAAACGCTGCACCTTTTGCTTGTCTGCAAGCCGCTTCAGCGAGTGACCAGGACTTCTCGAACATTGTCCTTGCTGAGGAAGAAGGTGAAGCTCTTGAAGTCTTCCAGCAGCTTTTCGATCTGGCGGTTGGTGAAGGTATTGAGGAGCGGATAGTCACCGAATCGCTGTACATCCACTCTGCTGGTATCTGTGAGGTGGTAGCGGGAGAAGTCGGCCTTGACGGGTGTGACGCTCGCCGCGCTGGCAGAGTGAAACATGGTGAGCATCTGGCCGTTCGGTTCCATCACCTGCTGAAGGCGCTGAAACACGGGTGCGACGATGGGTTCGGGGAGATAGTCGGCAGTATCCCAGAGAAGCACGATGTCGAAGCCACGGCCTGAGAAGGAAAGGTGGGTGGAGAGGAAGCGCTCCACGTCAAAGGATCCCGGGGTGCCGTCGGGCTGGGTTGGGGTCCACTCTTTCTTGGCGGCATCTTCGACCAGGTTCGCCAGATAGATGCTATGTCCCAGGGCGGTGATGAAGTTGATATTGCCCGACGATGTAGGACCTACATCGAGGACGCGAAGGGATTCCTCTCCGCGCATGCGCTCCAGAATTTTGCCCCATGCGCTGGAACTGCGGGGGACGCGCTCGGAGGACGCAGCGCCGCCACCGACCTTCTCTTTGCCACCGAAGAAGCTGACCATTCGTTCGCGGTTCCCTTCCCTGCTCAGGCGTCAGCGGCAGGCGTTTTGGCCGGCTGGGTGCCGGTGAGCTCGACCTTGCCTTTCATGCTGGCATTTTCTTCAATGGAGAGCCGGCCCGCATGGATATCGCCGCGCAAAATGGCTGAGTCGCGGAGTTCCAGACGTCCGGCGGCACGCACATTGCCCTCAAGCTTGCCGTAAATGACGACATCGCCTGCGTCGAGATCCGCCTTGACTGTGGCATTTGGACCGAGCGTGAGCCTGTTCTGGGGCAAGCGGATCGAGCCTTCGAAATTGCCATCGATGTAGAGCTCTTCGCTGCCGGAGATTTCTCCCTTTAAGGTGATGGTTTTTCCGATTACAGCAGACCCGTCGGCTGGCTTCATAGGCTTCGCGGCACCCCAAGAACAGATGTTTGCTACTTGCCCGAACTATACGCAGCTTGCCGTCCAGAGGCAAACGAGGCGACGAGCAGCAGCAAACTTTGACTTCTAAGATAACGTCCAATGCAAGACGGCATTTGGTGCCGCGTGAAAGAAGACGATGGCACAACCGGTAAGGCTGTTCCGACGACCTGTGAGGGCAGAGATTCGACGAATGGCCATCGCGGGCCTGTGCGGCTGCCTGTTGCAGGGGACGGCGCTCGCCGCTGTAGAGGACGGAACGCCTGCCCAGCCGCCGAATGAGCCTGCGCGCAACTGGGCGGTGGAGGCTACGAAGAACGAGGTCCTCCTGATCCAGCATCCGAACTCGTACCTGCGCTTCCGTTATCACGCGATTGATGAAAAGGGCGATCACACGCGCGATCAGATCGAAACGCCGGAAGGAACTGTGTCGCGAACGATTCTGCGCGATGGGCGTCCTTTGACCCACGACGAAGATGAGGCCGAGAAGCAGAGGCTGAACGACATTTTGAAAGATCCCTCCGCATTTACCAGGCACATCAAGCGGGAGCAGGACAACAAGAAGATGGGCGCACGGCTGATTCAGCAGATGCCGGATGCGTTCCTCTGGAGCTATGCCCCGGGTCAGCCGCAGATCCCGAATTGGCCGGCTGGGTCAGGAGCGCTGATCGTCGTTGACTTCAAACCGAATCCGCAATGGTCTCCGCCGGATATGGAGGCCGCGCCGCTGACTGGAGTTGAGGGGCGAGCGTGGATTGATCCTCAGACGAAGAATGTGGTGCACCTGGAGGCGACGCTCACGCATGCGGTGAATATCGGTTGGGGAATGGTGGCCCATCTGTATCCCGGAGGCACGACGAAGGTCGACCAGGTCAACGCGGCCGGGAATCGCTGGGTGGTGCAGCACATTGTGGAGAAGATCTCGGTTCGGGCACTGATGGTGAAGACGATCAACCAGCGGCTCCAGTTCGATACCGGGGAGTATCAGCCGGTGAAGCCCATGACGGTGAGCGAGGCGGTCAAGCTGCTGCTGGATGCTCCCCTGCCGCAACACTGATGCGAGTGGGAAGTGCGTTCTTGCTCCTTCTGTTTCGAAGTATTTCGCTGTTGTGGCGAAGCTTTCCGCGGTGGAGCAAGGCGGCGATTTGAAATTGACTTGCGGCAGAGGCTGGGTTAACGTTCATTCTCTGCTTTCCATTCTTACTGGCTGGTCACCACGGGCGCTTTACTTGCGCAGGCGAAGCCAGACCGAGCGAATGGAACCAGGAACTCGATGAGGGCCCATTGCTGAACCCGTCAGGAACCGACAAGCTCGAGAAACTGTTTCCAGACGTGCATCCCGCGTTTGACTCGCGTCAGGCGATGGTGGAGGCTCAGCGCTGCCTGAATTGCTTCGATGCGCCGTGCATGGGCGCGTGCCCAACCCACATCGATGTTCCGCGGTTCATCAAGAAAATCGGTTCAGGGAATGTGACTGGGTCGGCGCACGCGATCCTGGAGGCGAATGTGCTCGGCGCGAGCTGCTCCCGGGTGTGTCCGGTGGAGGTGCTGTGCGAGGGCGCCTGCGTGATGCATGGACGGGGCGAGAAGCCGATTGAGATTGGACGGTTGCAACGGTTTGCGATGGAGACCTATTACGATGCGGGCGGCACCATTCCGCTGCGTAAGCGGGGGGAACGGCAGCAGCGGGTGGCCTGTATCGGGGCTGGACCGGCGAGCCTGGCGTGCGCGGCAGAGCTGCGTCAGCATGGCTTTGGGGTTACGGTCTTCGACAGACGCGCTTTGCCGGGCGGCCTAAACACCTATGGAGTGGCCGAGTACAAGTTGCGCACGTCGGACAGCCTGCGCGAGGTGGAGATGGTGCGCGGGCTGGGCGTGTCCTTTACCGAGAAGGATATCGATGCTGCAGCACTCGACGTGATGGAGCGGGATTTTGATGCTGTGTTCCTGGGCGTGGGTCTGGGTGAGATGAATCGGCTAAAGGTAGAGGGCGCCACGAGCCGAGTGGTGGATGCCCTGGAGTTCATTGCTGGCTATAAGACGGATTCGATTACCAGATCTCCCGCGCGGGTGGTGGTGGTTGGAGCCGGAAATACGGCCATTGATGCGGCATGTGCCGCGAAGCGACTGGGTGCGGAGACCTCGACCGTCGTTTACCGCAGGCGCCAGGAGCATATGTCGGCCTTCGCGTTTGAATACGAGCATGCGCTGCATGAGGGGGTGGGGTTCCTGTGGGAGACTGCTCCTGTGGCGGTTCGGGAGATCGACGGAGTTGTGGAGTTGGGGTGTGTGAGGGTGGCCGGCGGCCCGGAGGGGACGCTTCGTGAGCTGCCGGATTCGCGGTTCACGATCGAGTGCGACCTGGTGATTCCGGCGATTGGTCAGTCTCCGCTGCTCGAGTTGCTGGAGAGGGTGCGCGGCGTAAGCATCGAGAGTGGCCGCGTTCTTATTGACCGCACGACCGGGCAGACTTCGAACCCACGGTACTTCGCCGGAGGTGACTGCGTAAACGGAGGACGCGAGGTGGTGGACGCAGTCGCCGATGGGAAGCGGGCTGCGCTGGGGATTGCAGCGATGCTGGGCGAAAGAACGGAGGCCAGGATTGGCTGATCTGACGACGAACTTCGCAGGAATCCGCAGCCCGAACCCTTTCTGGCTGGCGAGCGCTCCGCCGACCAACTGCGGCGAGCAGATCATGCGCTCCTTTGACGCGGGCTGGGGAGGAGCGGTGTGGAAGACGATTGGCGAGCCGATCGTGAACGTCAGCTCGCGCTACTCGTCGTTGGACTGGGCGGGCCAGCGGATGATGGGCTTCAACAACATCGAGCTGATCAGCGACCGGCCGATTGAAGTGAACCTGCGTGAGATCGCGGAGGTGAAGAAGCGGTATCCGCAGCATGCGGTGATCGCGAGTCTGATGGTGGAGTCGAAACGCGAGGCCTGGCATGAGATTGTGAAGCGGGCGGAGGGTGCCGGCGCGGATGGCCTGGAGCTGAACTTCGGCTGCCCGCATGGGATGAGCGAGCGAGGCATGGGGTCAGCGGTAGGTCAAGTGCCGGAGTATGCCCAGATGATTACGGAGTGGGTGAAGGAGGCGGCACAGACGCCGGTGCTGGTGAAGCTGACGCCGAACATCACCGACATTCGAACGGTAGCACGTGCAGCAAAACGTGCAGGCGCCGATGGGCTGAGCGCGATCAACACAATCAATTCGATCACCGGGATCGACCTGGACAGCTTTGAACCTCGGCCGAATGTGGATGGCAAGAGCTCACACGGGGGCTACTGCGGACCGGCGGTGAAGCCGATTGCGCTGAACATGGTGCAACAGGTGAACTGCGACTCTCAGGACGGCCCCCCGCTGCCGATGTCGGGCATAGGCGGAGTAGGCACGTGGAGGGACGCGGTGGAGTTTATGCTGCTTGGCTGCGGGACCGTGCAGGTCTGCACGGCAGCCATGCACTTTGGGTATCGCATCGTGGAGGACATGATCGACGGCCTGGCGAACTGGATGGACGCGAAAGGCTTTAAGACCCTGGATGAGTTCCGCGGGCTGAGTCTTCCCCGAATGACCGAATGGCAGCACCTGAACCTGAACTATAAGATCGTCGCGCAGATTAATGAGGCTCTCTGCATCGGCTGCGAGTTGTGCCACATTGCCTGCTGGGATGGCGCGCACCAATGCATCCATGTGGACCGGGTCAGCGGTCCGGTGGATGGTCACGTGGAGGTGCATGCTAAGCCGTATACGTACGGCGCGGAGACGATTGCGGTGACCCGGATTCCGAAGCTCGACCCGCCGAAGCCGCATACAGGGCCCTACAAGACGTCGCTAGAACGCATTCCGCGAGTGGATGAGACTGAATGTGTTGGCTGCAACCTGTGCTATCTGGTATGCCCTGTGGACCGGTGCATCACGATGGTGGAGCGGCCGACTGGTTTGCCGCCTGAAAGCTGGGCGGAACGGAGCCGCGGCGCGGAGTGCGCCCCGCCGACAGCGGCGCTGAAACGATAAGCCTCCAGAACCTTTTGCGGCAGCAAACGGCGAGTGTTTCTATAATCCATCTGCACCGGAAATCGGTGAGGAGCGCGCTCGATGGGAATCTTGATCCAAGGCGGCAAGGTGGTGAGTGCCGCGGCGGCGTCGCAGGCTGACGTTTTGATCGAAGGCGAGAAGATCCGTGCGGTTGGCGCTGCATTGGATGCTTCCGGCCATACGGTCGTGGACGCCTCGGGCATGCTGGTGCTGCCGGGAGGGATCGATGTCCACACGCATCTGGATATGCCTTTCGGCGGTACTGTGAGCGCGGACGATTACGAGTGGGGCACGCGGGCAGCCGCCGTTGGGGGCACGACCACGGTGATTGATTTTGCGCTGCAGTCGATGGGGCATCCGATGGCGGAGGCGTTTGCGACGTGGCGCGCGAAATCGGAAGGCAAGGCCTGCATCGATTACGGGCTGCACATGGCTGTGACGGATCTGGGGCCGAATGATGCGTGGCTTGATGAAGTCGACCAGATGGTCGCGCAGGGGATCACCAGCTTCAAGATTTTTATGGCGTACCCCAACGTGCTGATGGTGGACGACCGCACGATCTACAAGCTGATGGAGCGCACCGCAAAGCTGGGCGCTCTGGTCTGCGTGCATGCGGAGAACGGCACGGTGATCGACGCGATTGTGAAGGAGGCGCTGGAGGTGGGAAATACCGGCCCGCTGTATCACGCGCTCACACGGCCGACGGTTGCCGAGGCCGAAGCAGTGCATCGAGTGGTCGCGATCAGCGAGCTGGCCGGCCGGGCCAGCACCTATATCGTCCACGTCTCCTGCGAGCAGGCCATGCGAGAGGTGGAGGCTGCGAGACAGCGCGGGCTGCCAGTCATGGGCGAAACATGCACGCAATATCTTGTGCTCTCGATCGAAGACGACATGGGCAAGCCTGGTTTCGAGGATGCCAAGTACGTGTTTACTCCGCCGCTGCGTCAGAAGCAGAACCAGCAGCCGCTCTGGGATGCGCTGCGAAAGGATGTGTTGCAGGTGGTCTCGACCGACCACTGCCCATTCCGTTTCTCCGATCAAAAGACGCTGGGAGTGGGTAACTTTACGAAAATTCCGAATGGCGGTCCGGGGATAGAAAACCGGATGCAGCTGGTGTACCACCACGGAGTGAATGCCGGGCGGATCTCGCTGGAACGGTTTGTGGAGATTACCGCGGAAGCGCCAGCCAAGATTTTCGGCATGTACCCGCGCAAAGGAGTGCTGGCAGTGGGTTCGGACGCGGATATTCTGATTTGGGATCCGAAGGCGAAGTATACGATTACTGCAGCGACCCAGAGTATGCACACTGACTACTCCATCTTCGAAGGCTTCGAGGTCGATGGCAACGTGCGCCAGGTGTACTCGCGTGGGGAGCTGGTAGTAAACGGGGGGCAATTCGTCGGGCGGGTGGGACGCGGACAGTATCTGCATCGGGGGTTGCCGGGGGCATGAGCTTCTACGCCGAAGGTCCGAGCACGCTGACGGAAAGCAGCAACCTTCGCGCTGACTCGCGCCTTTATAACAAGGACCTGGCTCCCACAACAGCCGAACAGCGCACCTGGGGGACGTACAACTACATTGCGCTGTGGTTCTCCATGTCGATGGAAGTGACCACATACATGCTTGCGTCCAGCCTGATTGCCGGAGGAATGAACTGGAAGCAGGCGATTGGCACGATACTGCTTGGCAATCTGATCGTGCTCATCCCGATGGTGCTGAATGCGCATGCGGGCGCGAAATATGGCATACCCTTTCCGGTTCTGGTACGGGCGCCCTTCGGCGTGACGGGAGCCAACGTTCCCGCGATGCTGCGCGCGATTGTGGCCTGCGGCTGGTTCGGAATTCAAAGCTGGATTGGCGGCACTGCAATCGCGCAGATGATTACCGTGATTTCGCCGAGCACCGCCGCGATGCCATGGGTGACCTGGGCCTGCTTTTTCGGGTTCTGGGTGCTCAACATGATCGTGGTCTGGAACGGGGTTGAGTCCATCCGCTTCCTGGAAAGCTTTTCGGCACCCTTCATGATCTTCATGTCGGCGCTGCTGCTCGGGTTCATTCTGCACAAGGCGGGAGGCGTGGGCCCGCTGCTCTCGGCACCGAGCCACTTTGATTCGCGATCCTCGTTCTTTGCGTACTTCTTCCCTGCACTTACGGGGATGGTTGGCTATTGGGCGACTCTCTCGTTGAACATTCCGGACTTTACGCGGTACGCCAAATCCCAGGAGTCGCAGATAATCGGGCAGGCCTTCGGGCTGCCGGTCGCGATGACATTGTTTTCGCTGTTGGGCATTACCTGCACGTCGGCCTCGAGCGTGATCTTCGGCGAAGCGATCTGGTCGCCCGTTGTTCTGCTGGGGCGGTTTCACCAGCCGCTGCTCGCGTTCCTGGGGCTGATCGCGTTGCTGGTGGCCACACTGAACGTCAACATCGGCGCAAACGTGGTGGGGCCCTCGAATGACTTTGCGAACCTGGCGCCGCGATTCATCAGCTTCCGGACCGGGGGGCTGATCACAGGGGCGATTGGGCTGCTGATTATGCCGTGGCGGCTAATGGCGAGCTCGCATAACTACATTCAATGGCTGGTGGATTACTCTGCAGTGCTCGGGCCGGTAGCAGGCATCATGATTGCCGATTACTTCTTCCTGCGTGAGACCGACCTCGATGTGGATCACCTGTACCGGCGGGAGGGGCCTTACCAGTACAAAAACGGGTTCAACCCTCGCGCTCTGGTTGCCCTGGTCATCGGAGTGGCAGCCGCACTGATCGGCCGCTGGGTTCCGGAGTTCGCGTGGCTTTTCAAGCTGGCGTGGTTTGTCGGCTTCGGCGTCGCGGCGCTGACGTATCTGGCGTTGATGGGCGGCGCTCCGCGTGTTGGAGGCGCAACGCCCCTGGCGCAGAGGATCGCCGTGAAGGGACTGGACAAGGTGCTGGACCCGGCGATGGGTTCAAGCGCGGGACGGCTGGCCCGAACCGGCTTGGGTGCGCCGGTTGCGGCGCCCGATCCTGGGGCTGTCGACTAGCGCAGAAAGGCGCCCAACTCCGTCGCTGCATTGCGCAGATGGGGCAGGAAGCGGGTCTGCATCTCGTACACCGGCATCCGGGGAGCGCTTCCGCTGAGATTGATGGTTGCTACGACGCGGCCTGTGGGGGCATAGACGGGAACCGCAAGTGAGCGGAGACCGACCTCGTACTCCTGATCGACCAGGGCGTAACCGTGGCGACGAACATTCCTGAGTGCGAGCCGAAGCTTCTCGATGCCGGTTACGGTACGCGCCGTAAAAGGCGTGAGGGTAACCCGCGCGAGATACTGCTCCAACTGATCGCCCGGGAGATACGCCAGGAGGACCCGGCCCATGCTGGTGCAGTAGGCAGGAAGGCGGCTGCCGATGTGCAAGTCGTCGGACATGACTCGGGAAACCGAGGATCGGGCGATGTAAACGATGTCATCGCCATCGAGCGTGGCGACCGAGAAGCTCTCGCGCAGCACTGCGGACATGCGCTCCAGGATGGGCTGCGCGGCTGTCGATAGCGAGTTTGAAGCAGAGTAGCTGTTGGCCAGCGCGAGCATCCTGGGCCGTAAGGTGTAGCGCGAGCCGTCTTCGATGCCGGCGAATCCGAGCTTGGTCAGGGTGTAGAGGCAGCGCCGCACGGCGGCACGCGACAAGCCGGTTTTTGCCGCAAGCTGCGAGATGGTCATCTGCGGCGTCTGCGGAGAGAAGGATTGAATGACCAGAAGACCGCGAGCGAGGGAGGTCATGAAGTTCGGATCGCCGGCAAATTGATCGAGCGATGCCGAGGATTTCGTATCCTGCACGCGTGGAAGGGATTCTCTGGCGGTCTCCGGAGTGACGGCTCGAAGAGCCGGTGTGCGTGAGATGGAGTTGGGGGATGCGAGCGGCTGCCGCAGAGTCGGAGTACGTAGAGCAAGTGTCATGAAACGTGAGCCTCATGGCCGCCGCAAACATTCCTCAGCCGCGGCCATTTCCATTCTAGCGCAGATGCGCGATAGCCGGACCAAATGTGCGCTAATCGCACAGCGTTTTGAAATGGAAACTACGGCGATGCAAGCCTCTGTTTCACTGTGCTGTGTCAGAGCTATGAGAAAATCCGCCTATGGACAGCGGCAACCGGACCCAATCGTCTCTCACCCAGCGGCCCTCATGGGCGAACCTCCTGAAGCACGCCGACGAAATCAGAAGCACCACGCTTCGTGACCTCTTCACCAACGATACCGGTCGAGGCGAGCGGTTTACTGCTGAAGCAGACGGAATTTTCCTCGACTACTCGAAGAACCGGGTGACGGGACAGACTCTACAACTGCTGCTCGCACTCGCGAATGACACCGGATTGCGGGAAAAGATCGATGCCATGTTCCGGGGCGACAAGATCAACATTACGGAGAACCGCGCGGTGCTGCACGTGGCGTTGCGCGCGTCCAAGGGGGAACAGATCCTGGTCGACGGCAAGGATGTTGTGCCGGAGGTCCATGAGGTTCTGGAGAAGATGAGCGGGTTCGCCAGCCGTGTGCGATCCGGCGAATGGAAGGGCGCAACCGGCAAGCGCATTCGCAACGTCATCAACATTGGGATCGGGGGCTCGGACCTTGGGCCAGTGATGGCGTATGAGGCTCTGCGGCACTACTCCGACCGCAGCATGACTTTTCGATTCGTCTCGAACGTTGATGGAACCGACTTCGCCGAAGCGGTTCGCGATCTTGCGGCTGAAGAGACGCTCTTTCTGGTGGCTTCAAAGACCTTCACCACGCTGGAGACGATGACGAATGCGCACACGGCGCGCGAATGGCTTCTATCGAAGCTGGGCGGCGACGAGGCCGCAGTGGCGAAACACTTTGTGGCTATCTCTACCAACGCAAAGGAAGTGGCGAAGTTCGGGATTGATACGGCCAATATGTTCGGCTTCTGGGATTGGGTCGGCGGACGGTACTCCATGGATTCGGCGATCGGGCTTTCCACCATGATTGCCATCGGTCCGGATCAGTTCCGCGAGATGCTGGCCGGTTTCCACGCAATGGACGTTCATTTCCGCACTACGCCGTTCGAGAAGAACCTGCCGGTGCTGCTTGGGCTACTGACGCTCTGGTATACCGACTTCTTCGATGTGCAGACGGTGGCGGTGCTTCCGTACGAGCAATACCTCAAGCGCTTTCCAGCGTATCTGCAGCAGTTGACGATGGAGTCGAACGGGAAGCACGTCGTGCTTGAGGGCACGCATGTCGATTACGAGACGGGGCCGGTGTATTGGGGCGAGCCGGGCACCAATGGGCAGCACTCGTTTTATCAGCTCATTCACCAGGGCACGCGGCTGATCCCATGCGACTTCATCGGGTTCGCGAAGAGCCTGAACCCGCTGGGGCGCCACCATGACATGCTGATGGCAAATGTGTTCGCCCAGGCAGAGGCGCTCGCCTTCGGCAAAACGGCCGAGCAAGTGAAAGCCGAGGGTACGGCGGACTGGCTGGTGCCGCATCGAGTCTTCGAGGGCAACCGTCCGTCGAATACGATCCTCGCCGAGGTGCTCACGCCCCGGGTGCTGGGACAGCTTGTGGCGCTGTATGAGCACTCGGTATTTACTCAGGCTGCTATCTGGAACATCGATGCCTTCGATCAGTGGGGAGTGGAGCTAGGCAAGGTGCTGGCCACGAAGATTCTGGGCGAGTTGGAGAGCCCCTCCGAGCCGGCGCTGGCACATGACTCCTCGACCAATGCGCTGATCCGGCGCTATCGAGAGACGAAATAGCACCTGCTCGAGGATTCAGATTGCATCGAGGGCGGCCAACACCTCGGCGGGTTCGGGGCGGACGCGGAAGTCGGCGAAGCCCTGACGCCATGCCACCGTTCCATCCTGCCTGAGCACGAAGACCGCAGGGATGGGCAATCGCCAGCTTTCTTCGCTGGCACGTTCATACATGAGTCCTGAGTTTACAAAGGGGATGTTGACGAGAATGCCGCGGTAGTAGCTCCGGTGCTGCTCGGGAACACTGTAGGCGATGCCAAACTGTTCGGCGACACGTGCCCCGGGATCGGAGAGGATCGGGAAGGGCAGCTTATGCTGCTGCAGCGTGAAGTCGTTCTGCCGGCGCAATTGCGGGGATACTGCCATCAGGAACGCGCCTCGCCGCCGCACCTCAGGGAATAGGTCGCGCCAGGTTTCGAGCTCGGTGGTGCAGTAAGGGCACCAGCGTCCACGGAAGAATTTCAGCACCAGGGGACCCAGGGCGAGCACATCTTCGGAGCGGACGATCTTATCCGTCAGAGCGTCGACGAGCTCGAAGCTGGGCGCCTTTGCCCCTGGCGTGAGCATACGGTCTTCAATGCCGGTGGCGAACAGCTCTGCGGTGGCCCGCTCAGAAAACGCGAGCCGTTCCGGCTGTACCAGCGCTCTGGTGTTCTGGCTGATGCGGTCCAGTTCATCCTGCAGCGATGGGATTGAGGGTCTACCTGCGTTGGTCACTCTTTCATTAAAGCAGCCATCTCGCCCATTGTGCTCGGAGACATGTCGTGGCAGTCCATCGCGGATGTGGCAGCGGCGGCAGCCACGGGAGTAGCGGCGGTGGGCGCTCGCTGCATTGCCAGCGAAATGGCTCCCGCGGGCTCACTGCTGACCGGAGCAGGCTTCTGCAGTCCCGGAGCCGCGGCGGAGTTGCCGCCCAGGACCGAGAGCATGCGCTGCAGCCCCTGCTCATACGCTTTCTTATTGGCGTCGTTCGTGTCGGGAGCCTGGCCGGCCCGCATAAAGCCGTGGCCCGCGCCATCATAGATCACCGGCTGGTAGGTCTTCCCTGCCGCCTTCATGGCTTCGGTGGCCGTAGGAACGGTGGCTGAGATGCGGGCATCGTTGCCGGCATAGAAGCCGTACACGGGCGCAGTGATGTTTTTCATCTCGTCCGCGGGCGGAGGGGGGCCGTAGAAGACGAATGCGGCGGATAGATCGTGCCGGTGAGTCGCGTACAAGAAACTCTTGCCGCCTCCCCAGCAGAATCCGGTCACATAGAGCTTTCCGTTCGCAGCGGGCAGCTTCTTCGCGTAATCCGCTGCGGCGTCCAGATCCGCGGTCACCTGGTCGGCATTGAGTCCGGAGACGGCCTTGGTCACCTGGTCCTGACCGGAGAAAGCGTCCGTGCCTCCTCCATTGGGGCCAGCGCCACTCAGCAGGTCAGGAGCGATGACGATGTAGCCTTTTGCGGCCAGCTCATCGGCCATCAGCTTCGCCCAGTCGCTTAGGCCAAAGATTTCGTGGATCAGCACGATGACGGGCGCCTTCTGGCTGACTTCCGGATAAACCACAAAGGCCTGTACGGTTCGATCGCCGTGCTTCAACGGCACGTATTCGCGGTGCCGCGGAGATTTCTCCAGGGCAGACTTCGCCCAATCCTGGGCGGAAAGGCCGACGGAGGTGCTGACGAACAGGCAGACGGCGAGGAGCTTCAGGAATGCGGGTCTCATGCACGAGAGTCTAGAGGCTGGCGCAATCCCCCGGCAAGGCTTACGGAAGGAAATCTTACGAGGCAGGAACAAGATGCGAGAGCGTAATCCGCACGGTGTCGCCTTGCTGGACCTGCGAACCGGCTAGGGGAGTTTGCGTGAGCACCGTACCGCTGGGGGAGGCAGAAGCCGAAGGCGGCGCAGCTGGGGCCTGCGGCGGCAGAACCTGCGCTGCTGGGGCCGAGGGCACCCCCGGTGGGGCAGGGGCGCCGGCAGCGGTTGGAGTACCAGATGCGGGCGAGGATGCCGGATCGGAAGCAACCAGATGCAGTCCGGCAGCCTGCGCCCGGCCTGCCGCCACGTCGTAGCTGAGCCCGACGAGCGAAGGCATAACGTATGCGGCCGTAGCGCCGGGCTCCGGATCGCTGACCACGAGGCTAATCCGTGGGCTGGTCACTTCTCCCGAGTCTGGGGAGGGCGTCTGGGCAATGACCACATCCTCCTCCCCGGGCGCAGGCAGGTGAATTACCGCGCCGGGTTCCAGTCCGAGCTGCCGGATGTTGATGAGAGCCGCTCTCTCCGACTGGCCCAGCAGATTGGGAATCGCAACCTGAGGAGTGCCGAGGGATTCCGTGATGCGCACTGGCCACTCCCGGCGGACGTGAAAGCCGGGCGGCGGGTCCTGGGCGATGACATGTCCGGCAGGCACGTTGGCGGAATAGAACCGGTTTTCGACGGTCATGTGCAGCCCGGTGTGGCTGGCGGCAGTCGCAGCTTCCGAGAGCGACAGACCGGTTAACGGGGGCACCACCGCCTCGCGGCCGTGAATCGCAAGCCGCATGGCGATGAACGCGGAGGTTAACGCCACCGCGATCATGCCAAGTGCGCCCACTGCAATGCCGATGAATCGCCGGATCGAAATCCCTCCGAGCGCCTGGCAGACGCTGCACAATGCGATCTTACCTGCAGTGGGTTTTCGTCCGGGTCAGTGTCCGGATTGTCCCGCACCGTCCTGAACCGAAGGCCGGTTGAAGCTCGGGACCGACCGGGTGAACATTGCAGCAGCCAGAGCCACTGCGATCAGGCAGCCGATCACGATAATCCAGGTGCGGCTGGTGCGGTTGGGACTATCGTTTTCACCGGAGGGATGGGACGCCATCTCCCGTTGGATGCGTTCTCAGGCGGTTGCGCTGACTAGTTGCGGGGCGAATATAACTGTTGCATCACCTGTCGCAGAGACTCCTGCCAATCCAGCATGCGGATGCCGAACACCGCTGCCAGCTTAGTGCAGTCCAGACGCGAGTTCGCCGGCCTCCGCGCCGGGGTGGGATAGTCAGCAGTCGCAATCGGCTCGACGGAAGCCAGCATGGCTCCAGGGTTTTGCTCGCGCAGCATATCGACCGCAGCCGAGGCGAAGCCGAACCAGGTTGTCTGCCCCGATCCACCCGCGTGGTAGACGCCGGAGAGATTATTGGGAAGGCTGTCTTCGCCGTTCTTATCGACCTGCGCGATGACATGTGCCGCCAGCCGCGCCAGATCCTCGCTCCATGTGGGAGCGCCATGCTGATCGGCGACGATCCGCAGCACTTCGCGCTCGCGCGCCATGCGCAGAATGGAGAGCAGGAAATTTTTCCCGGTGGCGCCATAGACCCAGCTGGTCCGAAAGATGAAGTGGGTTGCACCGGTCGCAGCCAAGGCCTGTTCTCCGGCAAGCTTGGACCGGCCATAGACATTCAGCGGACCGGTGGGATCGGTTTCCACCCAGGGCCGCTCTCCGGAGCCGTCGAAGACATAGTCGGTGGAAAAGTGGATCACGCCGGCGCCGATCTCGCGAGCCTCTTCGCCCAAGACTCGGGGAGCCTCCGCGTTGAGCGCGAACGCCAGCTCGGGTTCGCTTTCGGCTTTATCGACGGCGGTGTGCGCCGCTGCGTTGACCACCCAGCGCGGCCGCACCTCACGCATGACACTGCGGATCGAGGTGGGATCCGCCATGTCCAACCGATCCCGCGCCGGGGCAATCACCTCTCCTAGACTAGCCAACGAGCGAACTGCGGCGCTGCCGACCTGGCCGCTGGCCCCGGTCACCAGAATTCGAGTCGTGCTCAAAATACGGTCTCGTCCAGAACGCGGTAGAGGTACTCGCCATAGCTGCTCTTGGCAACCTTGGCGGCCTGCGCTTTTACCTGCTGCGCGTTGATGTAGCCGAGCCTGTAGGCGATCTCCTCGAGGCAGGCGACCTTCAAGCCCTGCCGCTTCTCGATTGTCTGGATGAAGGTCGACGCCTCCATCAAAGAGTCATGCGTGCCGGTATCCAGCCACGCCATGCCGCGTCCCAGCACCTCGGTTGTCAACTGCCCGCGCTCGAGGTACCAGCGGTTCACATCCGTGATTTCCAGTTCCCCACGTGGAGATGGCCGGATGCCTTCCGCAACGCTCACAATCTGGTTGTCATAGAAGTAGATCCCGGTTACGGCGTAGCGGGATCGCGGCTTCTCCGGCTTCTCCTCAAGCGAGATCGCCTTGCGGTTCTGATCGAATTCAACCACTCCGTATCGATGGGGATCGTTCACCGGATAGGCAAAAACGGTGGCGCCCTGCTGGCGGCTTGCGGCCGTGCGCAGCAGATCGGCGAGTTCATGTCCGAAGAAGATGTTGTCGCCGAGCACCAGGCAGCATCCTTCGCCAGCCAGAAAGTCGCGGCCGATGAGGAAAGCCTGCGCGAGTCCATCCGGCGAGGGCTGCACCGCGTACTTCAATGAGATTCCCCAACGCTCTCCGTTGCCCAGTAACTGTTCGAATCGGGGAGTATCGTGCGGCGTGGAGATGATGAGAATGTCGCGAATTCCGGCCAGCAGCAGGGCCGAAAGCGGATAGTAGATCATCGGTTTGTCATAGACCGGAAGCAGTTGCTTTGAGATCGCCTCCGTAACCGGGTGCAGCCTGGTACCCGAGCCACCCGCCAGCACAATACCCTTCATCGTCCGCCCTCACGCACCGCGCATTTCATAGTTGCCCTTCACCCAGTCGCGATACTCTCCGCTGACGACTTTTTCCACCCAGTGCGAGTTTTCGAGGTACCACTCCACTGTTTTGCGAAGCCCCGTCGCGAAAGATTCCTTGGGAGCCCATCCCAATTCCTGCTGGATTTTGCTGCAATCGATGGCATACCGGCGGTCGTGGCCGGGCCTGTCCTTCACAAACGTGATGAGCCGATCATGGGGCGTGCCCGCGGGATGCAACTCGTCCAGCGTGCTGCAGAGCACATGGACGACATCGAGATTCTTCTGCTCGTTCAATCCGCCTACGTTGTAGGTCTCGCCCGGCCGGCCCTTGGCAAGCACGGAGAATATTGCGTCGCAGTGGTCCGTGACATAGAGCCAGTCCCGGACATTCTGGCCATCTCCGTACACGGGCAGCGGCTTGCCATGCAGGGCGTTGTGGATCATCAGCGGAATCAGTTTTTCCGGAAATTGATACGGACCGTAGTTATTGGAGCAGTTGGTGGTGAGCACCGGCAGGCTGTACGTGTGGAAATACGCTCGCACCAGATGATCTGACCCCGCCTTCGATGCGGAATAGGGGCTGTTGGGCTGGTATGGCGTTTCCTCAGTGAAGGCCGGATCCGTGGCGCTCAACGAGCCGTAGACCTCATCGGTGGAGACGTGCAGGAACCTGAAGCTATCCCTGCGCTCGTCCGGCAGGTTGCGCCAATATGCGAGAGCTGCCTGCAGCAGAGTCAGCGTACCGGTTACATTCGTCTCAACGAATGCGGCCGGGCCGGAGATCGATCGGTCCACGTGGCTTTCCGCTGCAAAATGGACCACTGCATCGGGCTTGTGGGTCTCCAGCAGGTTTGCCACCAGCTCAGAGTTCAGAATCGACCCATGCACAAAAATATGGGAGTCGTTCCCTTCGAGCGTAGACAGGTTATCCAGGTTCCCCGCATAGGTGAGTGCATCCAGATTCACTATCTTGAATCCGCGGCGAATCGCCTGCAGCACAAAATTTGAGCCGATAAAACCGGCTCCGCCGGTAACCAGTAACACCTGCTGTTGCATGAACGCTCCACATCGAGTGTACCTGTTCAGCCTGCGGCATTCATCCGCGGCAAGCGTGGATCCTGCCTGGATTCGGAGCTATCGTCAGGGATAGGTCTCCGCTTCCCCCAATGTCAGACCCGCGCGGTCTTTGGCGGACAGGATGGGCTCGCTTTCCACAGGCCAGCGGATGCCCAGGGCCGGATCGTTCCACAGGAGTGAGCGCTCATACTGCGGTGCATACAACTCCGTGACCTTGTACGAGACTTCGGCGAAATCTGTCAGGGTGAGAAATCCGTGCGCGAAACCGGGGGGAACCCAGAGCTGTCGTTTATTCTCGGCGCTCAGCTCTACTCCAACCCACTGCCCGAACTGCTTCGAACTGCGGCGGAGGTCGACTGCGACATCGTAAATTGCTCCGCGAAGGACACGCACCAACTTCCCTTGGGGATTCTGAATCTGATAGTGAAGACCCCGCAGCACGCCTTTCTGAGAGCCGGAATGGTTGTCCTGAACGAAATCGGCAGGAAGACCGAGGCTGCGAAACGTCGCCTGGTTGAAGACTTCCAGAAAAAAGCCCCGCTCATCTCCGAAGACCTTGGGCTCTACGATAACAACATCCTGCAAGGTCGTAGGTTGAACCTGCACTGTTTCTCCCTTTAGTCACTGTATTCGCCGGGATCCGCCCCGATAGGTCCACCGGATCTCTTCCGATTGGCCTAAGTATAAGGCGTAATCTCCTTGCGACCGAGGGCAGCAACTGCCCACGTTGGAGACAGGCCGGCTGATTTCGGCACGGTATGCTGGTTTCAAAGGAAGCCCCTCACTTTGACCCTGCTCCACAAGATCGTTTTCGTTGCGGCGGCAGCTACGGCCCTGTCGTCTGCATCCGCGCAGAACAAGTCGGTGGGGCAGAAGATGGCCGCCACAGTCGTGCGGCAATGGACGCCCGGGTCCGCCTCTGCCCATGCCAGCCTCAAATGGGCCTACGAAGTGGGAGTTCTGCTCGATGGCATGGCCGCCGAGTGGCACACTACCGCAGACGGCGGCTCCTTTCGGTATATGAAAGCGTCCGTGGACCGGTATATCGGTCCCGACGGAACGATCCGCGGGTATAACCCGGAGGCGCATTCGCTCGACGATATCGAGATGGGCCGTGCCACGCTTCTGCTCTATCGCGTGACTCAAGACACGCGATATGCCAAAGCTGCGCGATTTCTGCACGATCAACTCACGCAGCAGCCGCGTACTGCAAGCGGCGGGTATTGGCACAAGCAGGTCTATCCCAACCAGATGTGGCTGGACGGCGCCTACATGGCGGAGCCTTTCCGAGCGGCCTATGCAGCAACATTTCAGCAGCCGCAGGAGTTTGACGACATTGCGAAGCAACTGCTGCTGATGGATAAGCACATGCGAGACGAGCGAACGAGCCTGCTCCGACATGGATGGGATGAGTCAAGGCAGATGCCCTGGGCTGACAAGCAGAGCGGACTGAGTCCGGAGGTCTGGGGACGGGGGATGGGCTGGTACGTCATGGCCCTAGTCGACACGCTGGACTGGTTCCCTGCCAGCCATCCTCAGCGACCGGCGCTGATCGCCGCGCTGAATCGCAACATTGCCGGCATTCTTAAGCTGCAGGACTCCTCCAGCGGCCTGTGGTGGGAGGTGCTGAGTCACACTCCGCACCGCGGGCCAATTCTGCAGAAACAGGCAGACGGCAGTGTTCGTCTGGGGATGGTGAAAGCTGACGATGGCAACTATCTGGAGGCTTCCGCGAGTTGCATGTTCGCCTACGCCATCGCGAAGGGTACGCGCCTGGGTTACCTCCCGGAGACAGACGCATCGGCCGCAACGAAGGCCTGGCAGGGCATCCAGAAGAGATTCGTCACGGAGAGCAGTGATGGCGCGCTGACGCTGCATGGTGTCGTGTCGGTGGGTGGCCTCGGCGGGACACCCTACCGTGCCGGCGACTTTGCGTATTATCTGCGGGAGCCGGTGGTCGATAACGATCCCAAGGGAATCGGCGCCTTCCTGCTGGCAGCCTCAGAGATCGAGCAGATGCCGAGTGACAGTACTCCGTCTGCCAGAACGGGCCTCCTGCCCAGCTCAAAGGATTTCAGCCGTCGCGAGTCCGCGCCCCTGCCCCGGGTGAAGGTCCTCGTCGACGCATGGTTCAACTCACAGACGCGCGAGAACGCCTTGGGACAGACTGAGCTCTTTCACTACAAGTGGACGGACGATGCCGACTCGGGGTATTCGCTGTTCGGCCGCGCCTTCCAGCGGTACGGAGCTAGGCTGCTCACTCTTTCGGAAGCGCCCGCGCGTGAGAACCTGGCGCAGGCGCAGGTGTACGTGATCGCCTCGCCCGACAATGCCAGCACGAATGGCACGCCGCACTTTATGGATAAGGCCAGCGGAGATGCAATTGAAGCCTGGGTTCGCGGCGGAGGAGTACTGCTACTGTTTTCGAATGATCCCGATCACGCTGAGTTTGAGCACTTCAATAGCCTGGCAGAGCGGTTTGGGATCCACTTCAACCCAGTGCTCTCGCACCACGTGGTCGAGCCGGACCACACGCCGGGCGAGGTGATCATCCCGCCGGCAACCGGCGTCTTCGCCAACGGGTTCACTGCTTACATGAAGGACACGTCGACGATCCGGGTGAGCGCGCCGGCAAAGGCGCTGGTCAGCGACCATGGTGATGTGATGATTGCCGTTGCCCATTTCGGCAAAGGAACCGTGTTCGCTGTCGGCGATCCGTGGATCTATAACGAATATGCCGACGGACGGAAGATGCGTGAGTACCACGGCCTGGAAGCAGCCCAGGAGATTGCCGCCTGGGCGATCCGGCAGACTCGTTAGACTTTTTGGGGGGTTACGGAGGTCCGGAGCTCGCGGACGAGCTCGCTAAACCGGACGGGGTCCGGAGCTTCTGTATCCAGCAGACGTTCCAACTCCCTGGCGACCAGCGTGCCCTCGTCGAAGCCATACATGCCCAGAGCGCCCGCGAGCTTATGGGCATTGTTCTGGGCTTCCTTGCGGAGTTCAGGAGAGAGTGATCCAGCCGTAGCCGCAGACGAGGCGCGGTCCAGGATGGCGAGCCGCTCCTCCACAATGGGCTGAATCTTGACCCAGAGCTTCGCCAGCAGCGCGGCAGTTTTGTCCGCGGCCTCGCTCACGAGCTAGTCCTTCCAGCCCAGCGCGTGCGAGATTTCCTGGGCCAGCGTCATGGGGTCGAACGGTTTGAACAGAACACCGGCAACTCCCAGGTCCGCGAACCGGCGCTGGTCGACACCCTGCACCTTAGCCGTGAGCAGCAGCACGGGAATCCTTGCGATGTCCGGGTTCTGTTGCATCTGCCGGAAAGTCGTCGGACCGTCCATGCCCGGCATCATGACATCCATCAGGATGGCGTCCGGCTTCTCCTCCGCGGCGGCCCGGATTCCTTCAAGGCCGGAATGTGCGGCGAGAATCTCCCAGCCTGCGGTGGCTTCGAGAGACAGTGCAGCGACTTCGCGTATGTCGTCTTCGTCGTCGATTATCAGAATGCGGCGCATTACCGTCTACTAGTCTCTCATGCCCGGAAAGCCTGGGCTCTAGGCTACGCTTGCGCCCGCAGCACTGCGAATCCGATTCACCATGGCAAGCACCAGTTCTTCTACCTCCCTGGGCTTTACCGTGGCCTTGTCGAAGAACTGAGTCGGCCCGGTCCGCATCCGGAACCGCTCCGCTTCGGAGATCTCCCGGCTGGAATAGACCACCACAGGTACGGTCTGCAGCCCGGGCTGCCGTCGCACCCAATCCACCAGAGACACTCCGTCTCCGTCCGGCAGCGCCAGATCGAGGACGACCAGGTCGGGAGCGCCGAGGAGGCACCGGTCCACCGCCTGCTGCAGCGTGGAAGCGTGATCGGTGGGGATGCCGGCTTTTTCAAATCCGGCAGCAATCTCCTGCGCAGTCTGCCGGTTCTGTTCCACCAGCAGCACGCGCCCGGGGCCGCCACGCGCCCGCAAGACGCGCTTGAGCTCAGCGAGTAGCAGATTCTCATTGAAAGGCTTCTGCACCCATCCCTGCGCCTCACCAGCCACTGCCTCCCGGTCGCCGGGCGGGATCACGCTGAGGATCACGACTGGAATATCCGCCGTGACTGGATCTGTCTTCAACCGGTGGAGAGTCTCCCAGCCGCTCAGTCCTGGCATGTAGAGATCCAGCAGAACCGCGGATATGGGCTTGCAACCAGGGTTTTTGCGATGCTTCGCCGCGCGCTCCGCCGTCAGTTGGAGGACTTCTTCCCCACCGCCGGCCTGCAGAATCTCGTATCCATGCTGCCGTAGTTGTTCCGCCACGACCTCGCGTATGCCCGGGTCATCGTCGCAAACCAGGATCAGGCCCTCGCCGCGTTCAGCAGGAGACTCGACCAAAGATGGCGACGCGTTATCGCTGGCGCGGGCCGAGCGGGAAAGCTGCAGCCAGAGTGTGGTCCCTGGGCCAGACTCGTTCGGCTGTGCCCATATCGCTCCACCGTGCTGCTGGATGATGCTCCTGCAGATGGCCAATCCAAGGCCCGTCCCGCCCTTCTTGCTCGCGTCTGAGGCTTCCACCTGCTGAAACCGGCCAAATACCGCCTCCAGCTTATCGGCCGGGATGCCGCGACCGCGGTCTACGACCTTCAGCAGAACCGAATTGAGGTCGGAGTCGATCTGCACCGTGATCACCGTTCCAGGCGGCGAGAACTTGATGGCATTCGACAACAGGTTCGTCAACACCTGCAGGATGCGATCGGGATCGGCGTCGAAATAGATGGTCTCTCGGGGCGCCCGGCACACCAGCTCAATGTGCAAGCCGCTGCCTTCGGCCATAGGAGACATGGTGTCTACGGCCTCGCGGGCCAGGTCCTGGATGGAACAGCGGCGCAGCTTCAGCGGCGCGCGCCCGGACTCCATGCGCTCGAGATCCAGAATGTCATTGATGAGGCGGATCAGCCGCTCAGTGTTGCTGGAGGCGATCCTGAGCAGATTCTGCGCCTTGGGGTCAACATCGCCCACCAGAGCAGGCAAAAGGCCCAGTGCTCCGCGAATACTCGTCAACGGCGTGCGCAGCTCATGGGAGACGGTGGATATGAACTCATCTTTAACCGAATCGACTTCGGAGCGCTGCTCCAGCTTATTTTTCTGCTGCTCGGCGTACTCGTGACTGCGCCGCAGCGCTTCGGTCAGTTGCTCAATCGCGCGCTGCTGCTGTCGGGCTTTGGTTGCGAGGCGCAACGTCATCGCTCCCAACAGAAACACTGTCAGGAGGAGCAGAGCGTACACCATTATCGGAGTGGGGCCGGTCATCGTCGAATTGCCTTAGCGCGCAGCGATTCTCGACGCGTGGAAGAGGAAGTGGATCAATGGATCAGAACCACTATATCTCAAGACCCGCTAAGCCGATACAGGTTCTGTCAGTTGAGTGAGCACATGGTTCCAGCGTTTGCCGGTGCGGTTGGCTGCGGCTGCCTTCTCCAGTGGGTAGCCTGCGATCAGCGGCACCGCCATGGTAGCTTCCGCGTACACCATCTGCTCGTATGTGGTGTCTACCTTGCCCCAAGAGCTTGCTTCCTTAAGTGTGGAACCTGACAGAGCGCCGTCGCGGGAATCCGCTACCGTTACCTGGATGGCGTATTTGTGCATGGGCGCATCTACGCCCAGAATCTCGGCTGCCACGACGATATCCTGCGCGAAGTTCTTGGGCACGCCGCCCCCGATCATCAAGAGTCCGGTGGTTGAATTGGCGATCTTGAGTTGCGTGAGCTCGTAAAAATCTTTCGCGGAATCAATAGAAGCCATTGGCTTCCCGCGCCTTGCATGCTGATGCGCCACAAAGCCGAAACCCGCGGAGCAGTCTGAGAAAGCCGGACAGAAGATCGGGACGTCCTTCTCATACGCCGCAAAAACGATGGAGTCATTGTTTCCCTTGGCCGGTGTGCGGCCCTCTCGCTCCAAATACGCGCCCATCTGCCGAATGATCTCGCGGGAGCTGTACGGGCGGGGTTCCAGGGAGTCGAAGATCTTCTGCGTGGTGTCGTCGCAGATGCGCAGTTCTTCCTCGTCGATGAAGGTGTCGTAAATGCGATCGATCATCAACTCGCGCAGCTCACCGTCGTGCTGCCCATACTTGTACTCATCGCCCGCGACATAATGGCGGAAGCCCAGCGCCTCAAAGAAGTCCTGATCCACGATATTGGCACCCGTCGAGACAATCGCATCCACCATGTTGTTCCGGATGAGGTCGACGAATACCTTCTGCAGGCCGGCTGAGACGAGGGACCCGGCAAGGCACAGGATCACGCCGCACTCTTCATCGCGCAGCATCATCTCGTAAATGCACGCTGCGCGGGCCAGGTCCCGCGAACTGTAGGCCATCGAAGCCATCGCGTCCACCAGAGGAACGACGTTGTATTTCGCGATGTCAATGTGCCGGATTGGCGTGGTCAGGAGTTCTTTTTTCGTTGGCATAATCAGGACCTAGTTTATCTCAGCTAGGGCAGCATCCCAGGTTGCTCGCAGGTAAAACTACAGCCTCAAAACAGGCTAGGATCGCTCTCCGCCGGGTACCAAACGCGGCCATCCTCTACCCGCGCAAACTTGGTAAGTAGATGGAGGCGGAAGGAGCTCGAACCCGTCGCTGACACGGAAATATCCTCCACTCCAAAACCCCGTGCCAGCACTGCGTCTGCAATCAGAGAACGATGGCATCGCCAAGGGACGGCCTCGGCACACATCACGACCGTCGGCGACAGCTGCATCTGGGCGGTCAACCAGTCGATCTCGGCGGCAAACTCTGCGGTCTGCATGTAGTCCGCATAACCGCGAAAGCTGTCGTTGCGCCATGCGGTGTTTACGGAACCCGGCTGGGCCTTCCTGCGCCCACCCAGTCCCTCCCGCCAAACTCCATGTATTCCCACATCGGCCAGCGAGGCAAAAAGCCGATCCTGTCCAAACTGCGGATGCCGCCGCGAACCCGGGTGGCGCCTTACATCAACCAGCAGCTCACAGCCGCTCTGCTTCAACGCGCGAAGAAAAAACTCCACCGGCAGCGTTGAGTGGCCAATCGTTCTCAGCACTCCCTTGGGCATATTCGCTCCCCAAACAAAAGAAGAGGCGGCCCGCAGGTTCTCAGGCCGCCTCACCGTCTCTGCACAGATTCTTTATGCCGTTGCTGTCAGCACTTCCTCACGGACAGCCTCATCTTCGACAGCCTCACGGCTCGTCTTCGGCAATGCGATCCGCAGCACATCCTCGATCCGGCTCGCGTAGTGGATGGTCACGCCTTCGATCTGCTCCGGTTGCAGGTCTTCCTCCACCTGCTGCCTGCAGTCCATCGGCAGAATTACATCCCGCACGCCAACGCGCTTGGCGGCGAGGAACTTCTCCTTAATTCCGCCTACCGGCAGCACATTGCCGCTGAGGGTGATCTCGCCGGTCATGGCGAGCAGCGGACGGACGGGAACATCGGTCAGCAGCGAAACCAGTGCCGTTGCCATGGTGATGCCGGCGCTGGGGCCGTCCTTCGGAATTGCTCCCGCAGGTACGTGGATGTGCAGATCGGTGTCCTTCAGCACATCGTCGTCGATGCCCAACATCCTTGCATTCGAGCGAACCCACGTGAGCGCCGCCTGCATGGACTCCTTCATGACGTCGCCGATCTGGCCGGTCATGCTGAAGCCCCCTTTGCCGCGCATCTTATTCGCCTCAATGAAGAGCACGTCTCCACCGGCTGGCGTCCACGCCAGACCCACAGCCACGCCGGCCCGTTTGGTTCGTTCCGCCAGCTCTGTATCCACGCGCACCTTGATGCCGCCGAGGAACTCGCGGATGACTTCGCTGGTGATGGTGAGCTTCTCGGTTTTGCCCTCTGCAATCCGGCGCGCCACCTTCCGGCAGACCGTCCCGATCTGCTGCTCCAGCTTGCGCACTCCGGCCTCGCGCGTATAGTGCCGTGCGATCTGCGCTACGGAATCCTGCGGGAACTCGATCTGGCCCTCCTCGATGCCGTTCTCCGCCATCTGGCGAGGGATGAGGTACCGCATCGCAATCGCGACTTTCTCCTCCTCGGTGTAGCCGGTAAGCTCGATGATCTCCATCCGGTCCAGCAGCGGCGCTGGTACTGGATCCAGCTGGTTGGCGGTGCAGATAAACAGCACCTTGGAGAGATCGAACGGCTGATCCAGGTAGTTGTCCCGGAATGTGTTGTTCTGCTCCGGGTCGAGCACCTCCAGCAGCGCGCTGGCCGGATCACCGCGGAAGTCGCGACCAAGCTTGTCGATCTCGTCCAGCATGAACACCGGATCGTTGGTTTCAACCCGCTTCAGGTTCTGGATGATCTGCCCTGGGAGCGCGCCGATATAGGTGCGCCGGTGACCGCGCAGCTCCGCCTCGTCGTGCATACCGCCGAGCGAGATGCGTGAAAACTTCCGGCCCAGCGCTTTGGCCACGCTTCGTCCAAGCGACGTCTTGCCGACGCCCGGAGGCCCGACGAAGCACAGGATGGGCCCCTTCATGTTGGGCTTCAACCGGCGCACGCTCAGGTAGTCCAGAATGCGGTCCTTCACCTTCTGCAGACCGTAGTGGTCGGTGTCCAGGATCTCCTTGGCCTTCTGAATGTCGACGTCGCTGCCGGAAGACTTCGACCATGGCAGCACCGCCAGCCACTCGATGTAGTTGCGGGTCAATGAGTAGTCGGCCGCCATCGCGTTCATGCGGCTCAGCCGGCTCAACTCCTTCAGCGCGTCCTTCTTCACCTCTTCCGGCATCCCGGCAGCTTCAATCTTTTCTTTCAGCTCCTGGATGTCCTTCTGTGTGTCGTCCAGGTCGCCAAGCTCCTTCTGGATCGCCTTCAACTGCTCGCGCAGATAGTAATCCCGCTGCGAGGATTGGACCGAATCCTGCACCTCGCTCTGGATCTTGTTCCGGAGCTGCTGCACCTCGATCTCTTTTGCCAAGTGCTTGTTGATTCGCTCCAGCCGGGCGGCGATATCGGGGGTCTCGAGCAGTTCCTGTTTGTCGCTGGTGGTGAGAAACGGCAGCGAGGAAGCGATGAAGTCGGCAAGCCGCCCCGGCTCCTCGATGTTGATCGCAATCGTCTGGAGGTCGTCCGATAACGTCGGCGAGGAGGTGACGATCTGCTGGAATTGGCTCACCACGTTCCTTTGCAGTGCTTCCAGCTCGGGCGATTTTTGGGGCTCAATCTCCTGAATCAGCTCACTTTCGGCGGTCATGAAGGGGGTGATCTGGCCGAATTCGCCCAGCCGGACGCGCTCATTTCCCTCCGTAAATACGAACAGACTCTGATTCGGCATCTTGACCACTTTGTGAACCGTGGCTCTGGTGCCGATGGTGTGGAGGTCTGCTGCTTGCGGCGTGTCCTGGCGCGCATCCCGCTGGGCGACCACCAGGATGGTCTTCTCCTCGCCAAGTGACTGAATCAATTGGATTGAGCTCTCGCGGCCAACGGTGAGGGGCAGAACCGCATGCGGAAACAACACCGTGTCCCGTACCGGCAGAACCGGCAGGGCACGTCCCGTAGTTCCGTCGCCCTGATCCTCGCCGGATTTAGCTCCATTGGGTTTGATGATGCTTACAAAATCGCTAGGCATGATTGTTCCTTGAGTGCTCCACTATCAAATTTCATTCTATTCGATGCGTCAGGCATCCCCCAAGTCGCAAACCGGCATCCCGCCAAACCAACTCTCCCGCCCAGAACAGGTCCCGCACCCGTATTCATTGTTTGGATGCCGACCACGCTCATGGGTAATTCCTCTGCACATCAGACTTCTGCAGGTCATGTGAGGCAATCGGGCTGGACAATGGAATGACAAGAGCGCACGCCCATCAGGCCGCGACGTACCGGCCCAGTTCCTTCACCATCTCGCAGTGGTGACCGAGCGCCTCGAGGGCACCGTCGACCTGCTCAACTCTCTCGAAGCGGACATCGACGAAGAATACGTACTCCCACGGCTTGCCCGGCACCGGTCGCGACTCGATTTTCGTCAGGTTCACTCCTGCGCGGGCAAAGCCGTCGAGCGCCCGGACGAGAGTTCCGGGTTCGTGCATGACGACGAAGGCCACACTGGATTTATCCGGTTGCCCGATCCTCCTAAGTTCAGGGACACCCTGTGCCGGCTCCCGGACCAGCAGGTGAAACCGGGTGTAGTTCTCGGCATGGTCCTCGATGCCGGCCTCCAGCACGTTTGCTCCGTACTGGCGGGCGGCCAGTTCCGGCGCGATTCCGGCGGTATCGGTCAGGCCCGCCGCCATGACGTGCTTGACGCTGCCGGCCGTGTCGTAGAAGTTGACCGCCTCATACCTGGGGTGCTGCGACAGCCACCTGCGGCACTGCGACAGCGCAACCGGGTGCGAGATCACGCGGCGGATCTGGTCCGCGGCGACGCCGGGCCGGGCAATGAGGTTGTGTCGGATACGCATGAGGCTCTCGCGGACGATGCGGATGGGCCGTGCCAGCAGCAGATCGTAGTGCTCTGCCACCGATCCATGGAGGCTGTTCTCAATGGGCAGCACGGCTGCGTCAACCGCACCACTCTCCACCCGTTCGAAGACCTCGGCTGAGACAGTGCAGGGGACGATCTCAAGTCTGGCTTCTTCCCCCAGCATGGCCAAAGCAGCCATATGACTGTTCGAGCCCAGTTCGCCTTGAATCGCGATTCTCAAAATGTCTCTCCACAAACTACTCATACAAAGAAGGAAAGGTTGATTTTCCTGGCCGGTGTGGCAACCCTCGCCCGTTTCAACGCAACTTACCACATGGATGGTCCGCACCGGGTTTACCGCCTATGGCAGAAGGGATTGCCGGGCAGGATTGAGGAGACGAAACAAATGCTTTGGACGATCACCATTATTCTATTTGTTCTGTGGCTGGTTGGAATGGTCAGCAGCTACACGCTCGGGGGCTGGATTCACCTGCTCCTCGTGCTCGCCGTTATCGTGCTGATCTTCAATCTTCTTTCTGGAAGACGCGCGGTCTAGCTTAGCCTGAATCCTCATCAACCGGCCCGGACGACGCTTGCGTCGGTCCGGGCCGCAAACGTTTTCAGGGAGAGTACATCATGAACAAGAGCGAAGCATCGGGGAAATTCGACGAGATCAAGGGCAAGATGAAGCAAGGTGTTGGGGAAGCTATCGGCGATGGCAGCATGGCCAACTCCGGGGCCATGGATCAAGTGAAAGGCAATGCCAAAGAAGCCTGGGGCAGGGCGAAGGACGCGGCGAATTCCGCAGGCCACACCAGCTATGAGAACGACCGCACCTATCCTGCGGACGAACGCATGCGCGAAGACAAACACAACCTCCGTGATAAGGTTACGTCTATGGCAAAGGATGCCAAGGAGGCCGTCACCGACCGTGCG
>Ga0105240_10000184_pt1 | contig 126650 bp, 110 predicted proteins | sample KBSC54metaG_FD_80426 | JGI IMG/M metagenome (GOLD analysis project Ga0105240, IMG submission 80426) | Corn rhizosphere microbial communities from Kellogg Biological Station, Michigan, USA - KBS C5-4 metaG | ecosystem: Host-associated > Plants > Roots > Rhizosphere > Soil | place: Michigan...
TCCCGGTACTGCCGTTCCGCCGGATACTCTTCCACATACCCATATCCCGCGTAGATCTGCAGCACATCATCCACCACCCGGTCGAGCATCTCCGACATCCACACCTTCACAATCGAGCACTCGACCGCGTACTCCTCAATCCGCTTCTGAATCTCCTCCGTGGCATTCTTGTCCACGCCCGAAAGTGCCTGGTCGATCAGCCCAATCGTTCGATAGCACAGCGCCTCTCCCGCAAAAATACCGGCAGCGCACCGTGCAATCTTTTCCTGAATCAATCCAAACTCGCTGATCGGCTTGCCGAACGCCTTACGCTCCTTCGCGTAGCCAATCCCGTTTGCCAGTCCTACCTTCGCCGCTCCCAGCGCGGCCGCCCCCAGCTTGAATCGGCCGATGTTCAGGATGTTGAACGCGATCCGGTGTCCTTTACCCACTTCTCCCAGAAGATTGCCCGCAGGCACCTTGCAATCCGCAAGGATCAGAGGACAGGTGGAAGACCCGCGAATCCCCAGCTTGTGCTCCTCCTTACCGATCGTCAGTCCGGGAGTGTTCCGCTCCACCAGAAACGCCGTCAGCTTCTCATCCGCCGTTCCCGGAACGGCGCACTTCGCAAACACGGTAAACAGGTCCGCCATCCCGGCGTTTGTAATCCACATCTTCTCGCCGTTCAGCGAGTAGCTGCTTCCATCCGGCGACAGCACCGCCCGCGTGCGCGCATTCATTGCGTCGGAGCCGCTGGTCGACTCCGAGAGCGCATACGCTCCCACCCACTCCGCCGTCGCCAGCTTCGGCAGATACTTCTGCTTCTGCTCCGGCGTCCCGTACCACACGATCGGCAGCGTCCCTATGCCCACATGCGCCGAGAAGATGACGGAAAAGCTGCCCTGCCGGGCAATATTCTCGCCAACAATCGCGGACGTCACCTTGTCCATCTCCAGCCCGCCATACTCCTCGGGCACATCCACCGCCGTCAAACCCAGCTCCGCGGCCTCTTTCAGCAGCCTCCGGGAAACGCTGAAGTCCTTCGCCTCGATGGCGTCGCTCGCCGGCCCTATCTCTTTCTCGGCAAACTCCGCCGTAGTCGCCGCAATCTGTCGCTGCTCCTCGGTAAAGTCCTCAGGGAAGAAGCAATCGGCTGGAGCTGAATCCAAAATGAGAAAACTCCCGCCGGGTAAGTTCTTGTGTACGTCATTGAGCCGGGAAGCGACAGTGGCCATGATCTCACTCCTGCTATCTACATTCTTAACGCGGCTCGGGAAACTGATGCAGTTCGACAGCCATCTCTCGAGGATTGGACGGGTTCCAACGGACAACGCACTTGCTGCCCTTCCACTGCGCTTGTTCATATTGGGTGCTTGTCAGTGTTTTGGGTGTCTGTTCGACAGGAATCCAACGCTCCTGATGAGAGCCGTTCACGGAAAACGCCGCGAGAACTTCCACCTGATACAACATTCGCCCGCCGTACTTGCTATCTGACTGGCTAACCAAACGCGTGCGAGTATCTTCAACAGTCCCCGCGGCGTTCGCCCAGTTCGCTCGAGCCAGGCGGGTCCTTTGCTTCAGATACAGAAGGCCGCTCACAGCCAGGATGGTGCCGAGAACGAGGACGAATACTCCGAGGAGATTATTGTGGCCGTTGCGAGGTCGTTGGTCGCCTTCATTCATAGGACCTCAAATATGCCTGCCGCACCCATCCCCCCGCCCACGCACATGGTCACAATGCCGTACTTCACCCCGCGCCTCGGCATATCGCGCAGCAGGGAAGCCGTCAGCTTCGCCCCGGTGCACCCCAGCGGGTGCCCCAGAGCCACCGCCCCGCCATTCACATTCACCTTCGCCGGATCCAGCTCCAGCAGCTTCATCACGGTCAGCGCCTGCACCGCGAACGCCTCGTTCAACTCAATCAGTCCAATGTCGTCTAGCGACAGGCTCGCGATCTTCAACGCCTTGGGCACAGCCAGCACCGGGCCAATCCCCATCTCTTCCGGATCGCACCCTGCGGTTGCAAACGCGATCAGTCTCCCGAGCACCGGCGCACCAATCTGCGCCGCGTACTCAGCGCTCATCACCACCGCCGCCGCCGCGCCATCGGACGTCTGCGACGAGTTTCCCGCCGTTACCGTCCCCTTGGCGTGGAACACCGGCTGCAGCTTCGCCAGTGCCTCCGCGGAGGTATCCGCTCGGGGCCCCTCATCGACTTGGTAGGTCGACTGCTCCGTCTTTATCTTCCCCTTCGAGTCCAACGCCGTCTTCATCACGGGGACCGGCACAATCTCCTCCTGGAAGCGGCCGGCCTCATTGGCCGCCAGCGCCTTCCGGTGCGATGCCAGCGCAAACTCGTCCGCATGCTCACGAGAGATGCCGTATTTTTTCGCCAGCCGCTCGGCCGTCAAACCCATCGATAAGTACGAGCCCGGATAGTTCTCCACCAGCCATGGATTCAGGGAGGTTTTGTTGCCACTCATCGGCACAAACGACATCGACTCCACTCCGCCCGCGACTACCACCACCGCCCCGCCTCCGCGTATCCGCTCGACGCCCAGCGCAATCGCCTGCAGCCCGGAGGAGCAGAATCGGTTCACCGTCATCGCCGAACAACTCACGGGCAGCCCTGCCCGGAAGCTCGCATTGCGCGCAATATTCAGACCCTGCTCGGCCTCCGGCATCGCGCACCCCAGAACCACATCGTCAATCTGCGACCTGTCCAGTTGCGGCACGCGCGCCAGTGCACCCCCGATCGCAAACGCCGCAAGGTCGTCCGGCCGCACCGCCCGCAGGCTGCCCTTCGGAGCCTTGCCCACCGCCGTCCGCACCGCCGAAGCAATCACCACATCCCGCATAAAATTCCAGCTGCCCCTCAGTTCCTCAACGGCTTGCCCGTCTTCAACGTGAACCCAATCCGTTCCTGCGTCTTCTTCTCGCCACACAAGGAGAGAAACGCCTCCCGCTCCAGGTCCAGCAGATATTGCTCGGTCACTACGGTTCCGGGCTTCACATTGCCGCCGCACAAAGCGTACGCGGCCCAACTCACCACCTTCACATCGTGATCGCTGATGTACTCGCCCTCGCGCATCAGGTTCACATACATCTTCAGCGTCGCCAGCACGCTCTCGCCCGGAGCCGGTACATCCATCCGCATCACCGGCGGCGTATACCCCGCGTCCGCCATCGTCCGCGCCTGCTCCTTCGCATCGGCCAGCAGCCTAGCCCGGTTCATCGTCACCTCATCTGACTCACGCAGGAACCCGAGCCGCCGCGCGTCCGCCGCCGAAGTCGACACCTTCGCCATCCCGATCGCCTCAAAGCTCTTCTTCAACGCATCGAACACTTCGCTCTCATCCCCGCGCACCTCTCCCCGCAAGGCCGCGCCGGCATCTACCGCGCGCAGCAGCATCTCCTTGCACCCGCCGCCAGCAGGAATCAGCCCCACTCCTGTCTCCACCAGACCCATATACAACTCCGCATGCGGATGCCGTGCCGCCCCATGCAGCGCGATCTCCGTCCCTCCGCCCAGGCACATCCCATACGGCGCCACCACCACCGGCCTTGGGCAGAACTTGATCGCCTGCGTCATACCCTGGAAGCCGCGGATCATCAGGTCCACGTCATCCCACTCCTGTTCTTGCATGGCCAGCAGAAGCTGCATCAGGTTGGCGCCCACGGAGAAGTTCACGCCCTCACCCGTAATCACGAAGGCATCGAAGTTCGCGACCTGCTCACTCGTCGGCCTCAGCGTCTGCGAGATCAGCGAGACGATGTCCTCTCCCAGCGCGTTCATCTTCGAGTGCAGCTCGATAGCCGCTACCGCGTCGCCCAGGTCCACCACACTCGCTCCCGCATTATTCTTCACCACGCCGCGAGCTTTCTTCACCGCCTGGAGCGAGATCGTCCCCGCCGCCTCCTCCACCGGTCTGTACGCCATGGCCGCGGCATCGAAGTACACCCGCCCAGAGGCCACACTCGCGTCATCTCTGTACCAGCTCTCACCCACGCTCAGCAGCCGGTCCACATTTTCCGATACAGGTCGCCCATCCGCCCGCATGCGTTCGGCCGTGGCCCGCACCCCTGCTGCATCGAACATCTCGAACGGCCCCAGCTCCCAGTTGAAGCCCGTCTTCATGGCCGTGTCGATCTCCACGACCGAGGCAGCAATCTCATTCGGCTCCGGAGGTAGCCGGTTCGCCGCATACGTAAAGAGCTCGGTCAGCATCGGCCAGTAAAATGCCGCGGCCTTGTCCCTCTTGGTGTCACCCGCGAGCAGTTGCGGAATCCGCTCCGCCGTTCTCCCGACGTTTTTCAACAGCTCCAGGGAAGGGAAGCCGGCTCGCTCACTCGGGCGGTACTCCATCGTTCCAACATGCAGCACCAGGCGCAAATCGCGCCCCCGCTCATCCTTGCCCGCCTTCTTGTAGAAGCCCTGCCCGGCCTTATCTCCCAGCCACTTCCGCTCGAGCATCTGCCGCAGAAACTCCGGAATCCCTACATCCGCGCGCTCATCTCCAATCGACTCCGCCTGCGCGGCAAAGTTCGCCGCAACGTGCACCAGAACATCCGCTCCCACCATGTCCGCCAGCCGGAAGGTGCCCGTCTTCGGCCAGCCCAGCGCCGCACCTGTCAGCGTGTCGATCTCTTCGATCGTGAGCCCCTGCTCCACCATCAGCCGAATCGAGTTCAGCATGGAGAACGTCCCAATCCGGTTCGCAATAAAGTTGGGCGTGTCGTTCGACCGCACCACCGCCTTGCCCAGCCGCCGGTCGCAGAACCGCGAGATCGTCTCCACATCCGCCGCATCGGACTCCGGCGTGGCAATCACCTCCACCAGCCGCATATAGCGCGGCGGGTTGAAGAAGTGTGTTCCAAACCAGTGCCGCCGCAGCTCCTCGCTCATCCCGACCACAATGCGCGCCACCGGCAGCCCCGACGTATTCGTCGTCACCACCGTGTCCGCCCGGCGATGCTGCTCCACGCGCGCCAGCAGTGCCCGCTTGATCTCCAAGTCTTCTGCGACTGCCTCGATCACCCAGTCGCAATCGGCAATGAGGCCCAGGTCATCGTCGAAATTTCCCGTCGTGATCCGCCGCGCATCGGCTACGTCATAGAACGCCGCCGGCCGCGCCTTCTTCAGCGCCTCCACAGCGCCTCGAGCCAGCCTGCTCCGCCCGGCTCCCTCCGCATCCACCGCCATGTCCAGCAGGACCACCTGCACGCCCGCGTTCGCCAGGTGCGCTGCAATGCGCGAGCCCATGGTGCCTGCGCCCAGCACGGCCACCTTGCGGATTAGCCTTTCGGGCCTTCTGCCAGTCACATTCGCGGTCCCATTGCCCACTGCGCCCTCTCCGTGCGAGCAAGGCTATGGAAGCCTCTCCTCCGCGTCAAGTGAAACTCCGTCCTCCGCTCTTCCTCACATCGCTGCGCCGGATTCGTCTGATCGGATATGGTTAAGCCTTGAGTTTCACCCGGAGGACCATGTTGCGAATACGAGCGTTGCTGGCTGCCGTTCTGGCCTTTGGTCTGTTCGCCGGTGCTGCGCGCGCGCAGGACCTCGCCGGCTTCGAGAAGCGCACCACCGTCAAAGTACTTCCGAATGGCCTCACTCTGATCATCTGCGAGCGTCCCGAAGCCCCCGTCTTCAGCTTCTACACGCTTGTAGACGCTGGCTCCGCCAACGATCCCGAGGGCGCCAGCGGTCTCGCCCACATGTTTGAGCACATGGCCTTTAAGGGAACCCCGGACATCGGCACCACCAATTACGCCGCCGAAAAAGTCGCTCTCGCCAAAGTCGAGGAGGCGCAGGCCGCCTACGACGCCGAGTACCGCAAGCGCGTCGGCCAGGATCCCACCCGGCTCGGCCAGCTCAAGAAAGCCTTTGAAGACGCTCAGGACGCAGCCCAGAAGTACGTCATCCCGAATCAGTTCTCTGAGATCGCGGAGCAGAACGGCGCAGTGGGGATCAACGCCTCCACCGGAGAGGACTCCACTCAATACTTCTGGAGCATGCCCTCCAACCGGCTCGAGCTCTGGGCCTACCTGGAGAGCGATCGCATCGGCCATCCCGTGGAGCGTGAGTTCTACAAGGAGCGCGACGTCGTCCAGGAAGAACGCCGGATGCGCATTGATTCCTATCCCATCGGCTCCATGGTGGAGCAGTTCCTTGCCACAGCCTATGTGGCCCACCCGTACGGCCGCTCCGGAGTCGGCTGGGAGAGTGAGTTGAGCCAGGTCAACGCCACCGAGGCAGCCGCCTTCCACAAGAAGTACTATGTCCCCTCCAACATCGTGGTCGCGGTCGTCGGAGACGTCAAGGCATCCGAGGCCATGCCCATCCTCACTCGCTACTTTGAGAAGATTCCCGCCGGGCCAAAACCAGAGCCCATGACCACCGTGGAGCCGCCGCAGTTCGCCGAGAAGTCCGTCACCATCCGCGAGGCTACCCAGCCCTTCTATATCGAGGGCTACCACCGTCCGGACTATCGGGACCCCGACAACTCCGTCTACGACGCAATCACCGACATCTTCTCCAACGGCCGCACCGCTCGCCTCTACAAGTCGCTCGTCCGCGATCAGAAGATCGCCGCCGACGCCGAGGGCTTCAGCGGATTTCCCGGTGAAAAGTATCCCGGTCTCTTCGCCTTCTATGCTGTCCCCGTTCCCGGCCACACGCCCACAGAAATGCGCGACGCCATCCACAAAGAGATCGATAAATTGAAGACCACTGACGTCACCGACGAAGAGCTCGAAATGTTTAAGACACGCGCCCGCGCCGACCTACTTCGCGGCCTTGCCAATAATGAGGGGCTCGCCGAGCAGCTCGCGGAATACCAGACCCGCTACGGCGATTGGCGCGAACTCTTCCGCGAACTGGACCGCATCAACAAGGTCTCCAAAGCCGACGTCCGCCGCGTCGCCAACAAGGTCTTTGTCGAAAACAATCGCACCACAGCCCGCATTGAGTTTCAACCTCCCGCGGCGCCACCCTCTGAGCAGCAGAACGCCCAGGCAGGTGCGCGATGAATTTCACCCCATTGACCTTCGCCCGCATCGCTCTCGCACTCACCGTTACGGCCGCACTGCTGCCCGCCCAGGCCCCGGCCCAGACCGCCACCAGGCCGGCCGGAGCTGTCACGCCCGCGGCTGAAAAGCCGCCCGCCGCCAAAGCTGGGCCATCGCAGCCTCAGCCCTGGACCCATATTCCCATTCCGCCGCTGCATCCATTCAAGCCCGCTCAGCCCAAACGCATCGAGCTCCCCAACGGTCTGGTGATCTTCCTGCAGGAAGATCACGAGCTGCCGTTCATCGATGGCACCATCCTGATTCGCGGCGGCAGCCGCGACGTTCCCTCGGCCAAGGTAGGCCTCGTCAGCATGTACGGTGAGTCCTGGCGAACCAGCGGAACCGCTGCCAAAGCGGGCGATACGCTCGACACCGAGCTCGCCGAAAAAGCAGCCAGCATCGAAACCAGCGGCGGATCTGCAACCACCAGCCTCTCCTGGAACAGCTTCAAACAGGACTTCGATTCCGTCTTCGCCGATGCCATGGACGTGCTGCTGCATCCGGACTTCAAAGAGGACAAACTGGCCCTCGCCCGCCGTCAGCTTGCCACTTCCATCTCCCGGCGAAATGACAGCCCCGACCAGATTGCGGTTCGCGAAGCCGACAAGATCGTCTACGGACCCAGCAACCCCTACGGCCGCCAAGCCGAGTACTCCACGATCGCAGCCGTCACCCTCGATGACTTCAAATCCTGGCACGACCGCACCGTCGCTCCCAACAACATCATCGTTGCCGTCGGCGGTGACTTCGATTCCGCCCAGATGGAGCAGAAGCTGCGCAAAGTCTTCGAGCCGATGCAGCGTGGCGCTGCCTTCCCGGAGCTCAAAACAGATTTCCCCGGTCCCAAGCCTGGTGTCTACCTGGCCGACAAATCGGACATCAATCAGACCACCGTGGAGATCGTGGGCCTCGGCACGGAGCGCAGCAATCCCGACTACTACGCGCTCGCTGTCATGAATGAGATCTTTTCCGGAGGCTTCGGCTCCCGTCTCGTCCAGAGTGTCCGCACCCGTCTTGGGCTTGCTTATGATGTCGGCGGCGGCTTCGGCGCTGGCTATGACCACCCCGGTCTCTTCCGCAGCGAAGCTGGAACCAAGAGCGCGACCACCGTCGCCGCTGCCAAAGCCATCCTCGACGAAATATCCAAGCTCAAATCCGTGCCCCCGACTCACGCGGAGATGACCAAGGCCAAGGACCAGGTCATGAACTCGTTCATCTTCAACTACGACACTCCGCAAAAGATTCTCAACGAGCAGGTCACGCTCGCGTTCTACGGCTACCCCGCGGATTACCTCGAAAAATTCCGCGCCGGCATCGAACGCGTGACTGCCGCCGACGTCACCCGGGTCGCCCAGAAATATATCGAGCCCGGAAAACTCGCTATCGTCGTCGTCGGGAACAACGCCGAAATCAAGCCTCCCCTCTCTGGTCTCGGCCCGGTCACCAATCTCGACATCACGATTCCGCCGCCTCCAGCCAGCATGGCCGGCCCGTCCCGCGGTCCTGCCAACCCAACCGAGTGATCGCAGCCGGAGGCGCTCACTTCACCTGCTCCCGCGCAAATGCCTCAATCGTCGTCGGCCCGTGGAACCTCTCGGTTCCTGGGTTGCCGAAGTGGATCCACCCTGAGTTGAAGCTGTTCACCATCTCCATGTAGAGCCCGGTCCGGTCCGCCGGCATACCCATCGCTTCCAGAACGCTCTGCCAGGCCGCCTGGGGCAATTGCACAGCTTTCACATCGCGTCCCATTGCTCTGCCGAACGCTGCCGCGGTCTCGTACAGGTCGGTTCCACCTTCCGGACCTTCCACCTCCAGCACACGCACGCCTGTCCAACTCTCCTGGAGCACCTTGGCGCCAGCCAGGCCAATGTCGCGCGTTGCCACCAGCGGGTACTTGCGGGCGAGCGGCGCATAAAAGAACGGCATCTCGCCCGTCGAGCGGATGTGATCTATTGCCGGCAGCCAGTTCTCCATAAAGCTGCCGGCGCGCAGGTACGCTACAGGAATCGGCAGCGTTCGCGTCGCCTCTTCCAACAGGTGAGTCGATGTAATAAGTCCCAAGCCGCTCGGTTGCTCGGACCCGATCGAAGAAAGAAACACCGCCTTGCCCGGCTTTGCCTGCGCAAGCGCCTCACGGATCGCGGCAACCGTCCGCCTCTGCTGCGGGAGACCCGGCTCTGGCGCAAAGTCCGGCGGAATCATCCCAAACACCCCCTCAGCACCTTGGAACGCCTTGGCCAATCCCGCCGCATCGTCGTAACTGGATTCCACCAGCTCAACCCCTCGCGCGCTCAAGCCCTGAGCTTTCTCCGGATTCCGCACCACGCCGCGTACCTTGCGCCCCGCCGCCAGCAGGTTCTCAGCGACCGCTCCGCCCACATGCCCTGTTATTCCCATCACCGTAAACATAGCCATTGCCTCCTATCCAAGTAGATACTCATGTTCGGCGATGGATGCAAGTTTTTGCTTGGATTCGTTCCTTTTCTGCCAAAATCGACCTGTGACCGTCTTTGATCCCAATCGCAAACGCAACGCGCGCGGCGAGGAGCGCCGGCGCGAGCTCCTGCGTGCGGCTGCCTCCGTCTTCGCCCGTGTCGGCTATCACGAGACCACCACGAATTCCATCGCCGCTGAGGCCGGAGTCTCTCCTGCCACGCTCTACCAGTTCTTTCCCAATAAGGAAGCGATCGCCAGTGAGCTCACCTCCATCTACGCGCGCGAGATGGCCGAAGCAGAACGGGCGATCGATCCTCAGAACAACCTGAGCTTCACCGAAGCCGTCGAACAACTGCTCGATCTCTGCATCGGCTTCAATCGCAGCCATCCCGAGTTCCACACCCTCGTTCTCGATGCGCCGCTTTCCGCAGCTACACGCGAAGAGAAGCAGGCCCTCGGCCAGGCCTTCGTCGATTTCGTCGCCACCCGCCTTCGCCGTGAGGTTCCGGCACTCTCACGCGCCCAGGCTGCACACCACGGGTGGGTAGCGCTGATGATCTTCCGCGGCATCCTCGACGGGCTTACCGCTGCGTCGCCGGCCGCCCGTCCGCGCCTGCAGCAAGCCATGCATGAGGCTATCCTGCGCTACCTCCAGCCGATTCTCGGTCAACAGAAGCAGCCGCAACCATCCATTTACCGCAAGATTGGTGTCCGGAAGGGCACCCACCAGCTCAAACAGCGGACTTGAGCGCGGCAGCCTGAATCTCCAGCAGCTCGCGGATGCCTTTCTCCGCAGAGTCCAGCATGGCATCCAGTTGCGCGCGCGAGTAGGACATCCGCTCCGCCGTCGCCTGCGTCTCCACCAGTCCGCCATCGGCCAGCATCACCACGTTCATGTCCACGTCGGCGCGCGAGTCCTCCTCGTAAGCGAGGTCCAGCAGAAGGTTTCCGTCCACCATCCCGACCGACGTTGCCGCAATCATCTGCTGCAGCGGCGACGCTTTTAGCGTCCCGGCGGAAACCAGCTTCTCGAGCGCAATCGCCAGGGCCACGCATGCGCCCGTAATCGCAGCCGTACGGGTTCCGCCATCCGCCTGCAGCACGTCGCAGTCAAGGATGATGGTTCGTTCGCCCAGTGCCTTCATATCGACCACCGACCGCAGCGAGCGGCCGATCAGCCGCTGAATCTCGTGCGTCCTGCCGCCGATCTTGCCGCGCTCCGACTCCCGTGGCGTCCGCGTCAGAGTGGCCCGCGGCAGCATCGAGTACTCCGCAGTCACCCAGCCTCGACCGGAATTTCGCAGCCACCCCGGCACGCCCGCTTCCACCGTCGCATTGCAGAGCACTCTCGTATTGCCCGCTTCAAACAGAACCGAGCCCTCAGCCATAGCCACGAACCCGGAAGTGATGCGCACCGGACGCAACGCGTCTGCCGCCCTTCCATCGGGGCGGAACACCTGCGAAGAGCGTGACGATGAAGCTGGAGTCGGGACAGAGGTCATCCTGCGATTATAGGTCGCCGCCTCTCACTCTACCCTTCGGAAAACAAGAGAGCAGGACATGGGAGCAAGCAAACCACATCTTCTTCCGTCGCCGGTTTATGATGGCAGCGAGAGCACGCAATGCGGACACAGTTGAGTTCTACCGCCACAACTATTGATACTCCTGGTGTAGCCGAAACAGCCACAAGCGGCAGCACCGGCGCTCTGACCCTCCGGCTTCTGGTAGTCCATGCAGATGCCGCGGAGCGTCGGATCATCCATGACGTCGCAAGGACACAGTTCCATGTCATCGAAGCTGAGTCGGCTACCGCCGCTTCAACCCTGCTCGCCGCTCGTCCCTGTGATCTGGTGCTGCTCGATGCGGGTCTGCCGCAGAACGGCGCTGTGATGCTTGTGGCGGAGATCCTCGCCTTCTTCCCCCGCACCGATATCGTCGTCCTGACCCGTTTCGCCACCGCATCGCTGGCCATGGACGCCATGCGGGCCGGCGCCAGCGACTATCTCACCAGGCCTTTCTCGGAACACGACCTGCAACAAGTCCTCGGGCGGGCCACACAGCGGCTGCAACTCGATCTCGAGAGCCGCCTCCTGCGCGAGCGGTTGCGCACTGCCTCCGGTATGGGCCCGCTCATCGGCACCTCGTCCGGTATGGAGCGCCTCTATCGAATCCTTTCCAAGGTGGCGCTCTCGCACCATCCCGCGTTGATTGTCGGGGAGGGCGGGTCGGGCAAGGAGGCCGTCGCACGCGCTATCCATGGGAGCGGGCCCAACGCCTCCAGCCCATTTGTCCTCGTGGACTGCGCCGCCCTCCCCGCCCAAGCCGTCGAAGCTGAGCTCTTCGGAGTAGGCCGAGTTACAAGCCAGGACACTACGCGAGTCTGCGAAGGAGTTCTGATTGCTGCCGGGAAAGGTACCGTCTTCCTGGATGAGGTTGGAGAGCTGCCGCCGTCTGCTCAATCGAAGCTCTTGCGAGCCCTGCAGGAACGCGTGGTCCAGCCTAGCGGGCCAGCAGACCCCGCCCCCTTTTCCGCTCGAGTGCTCGCAGCCAGTAGCACCGACCTCATGGCGAAGGTGGAACAGGGGCAATTCCGCAAGGACCTCTATTTCCGGCTGAACGTCGCAAAGCTAACCATTCCGCCGCTGCGCGACCGTCGCGAAGACATCCCGATGATAGCCCAGCATTTCCTCGAGCGCGCCAGCGCAGGACGGCAGCACACATGCTGCTTTTCGGACGAATCACTGAAGCTGCTCTGCGACTATGCATGGCCCGGCAATGTACGCGAACTGCAGGCGGCAGTCGAGCGCATGCTTTCAATGTCCTCAGGCCCCGTGCTGCACGCAGTCGATCTACCCACGCAGCTGCAGGACTTCCGCGCACATCTTCGTACCGAGGCCGAAGCCGCGTTCCAGGCAGAGGACTCGGGCCCTTCCGTGCTCTCCATCGGCGAGCTCGAGAAGCAGGCGATTCTCGGCACCATTCGGCAGCTCAACGGCGACAAGTTGCTCGCCGCTAAACTGCTCGGCATCGGTAAGACGACGCTCTACCGCAAGCTCAAAGAGTACGGCGAGGAATGCTAAAGCTGAACGACCTAACTCCTCACCTCGAAAGCAGAGGTTCCTTGCGGCTGGGAGTGAAGGACGCTAGGTACGCATCCAGCCGGTAACCGGAGCTCTCCATCGCAGCTAGTGTGTGGGCCACTGATTTCTCGATCGTGCTCAGCGCCATCAGCTGCGCCGGTTTGTGGGAATCGCTGTCCTCAATGGCGCTCGCAATTTCGATTAGCCTCGGAAGTTGGATCCAGGTGAGCAACTCCTCAAACTGCTCCTTGTTGACGTATGTGACGCCGGTCGAGCTATTCACTCCCGCAAGCCACCGGCCATCCGCATCCGCAAAAATCGCTGCCGAGCGCATCGGTTCCGGAAGAGCAGAGAATTTGGTCAACAGAACGCGCACCTCTGCCGCGGCCTGCCAGCGCGATTCGCCCTCCATGCCCATCGCACCGAAAATGTCGGCCAGGGCATGGCGCAGCATCATGCGGTCGAACAACTCGCCCAGATCTCCATGCGGCGCCATGCGCCACGGCAGATTGCGCAGCACAATCCAGGCGAGGATGGGCGCCCACACGCGGCCCTGCCGGGTCAGCGGATCTTCAGCCGGCAGAATCGGGCGAGATTTCGCTGGCCAATCGGTCGCATAGAACTTCGCAAGCTCCGGCAGCCGAGCAGCCGCGACGAGCACTGTATGGATGCAATCGACGTAGCTGCGATGCGTCGGAGACTGCCGAGGCGTCGCGGGGCGCGCTCCGGGTTTCGGCTCAAGGCCGCCCTCATCAGCGGCGCTGGTGGCAGTGGCGGGGGTCTTGCCCCCTTCGGATAAGTGCTCGCAAATGCGCTCGAAGAAGGCGCGGGTGTGCTCAGCCAGCTCCGACAACCGCCCGAGATCGGCAATCTTGTTTTCCGGCAACATCTCCGGCAATGGCTCTTCGCGAATCGAAGCCGTCGAGCTGGCTTCCGCCGACGGCTGCGGCATCAGCCCGGCCAGCGCATCTGCTACCTGCGCCAGCGTGTGGACGGCAGCGGCGGAAACCGCCTCGCGCAGTGCATCATGCACCGGCCGCAGCCGAAGCATCTGCAGCTCCTCGTGGATGTTGCCCACGCCCCGGCCTCCAAGCTGATCGCAGAGACGGTCCCAGGGCCACTCGGCGGAAGGACGAAGCTCATGCCAGTCCAGATAGACGAGGCACTGGAATCCGCCCAGGTCGAATGTCATCCCATGATGGTGCAGGTCACTGGCTCGCCTCAGGTACTCGAGTCCATGCTGATCCCGGAATGCGAGAATGGCGTGCCCGTCCGTTGGAAGGCCCATCCCCTCAGTCAAGCTGCGCTGCCGCATGCTGCCGCTGCCCTTGTCCATGAAACCGGCAGAGACATGGATAGTGCCTCGAGTCGCGTCGTACTTGTTGTTGTAGACCACCAGCGATCGCTGGTCTTCAAAGCGGTTCGAGTAGGCAAAGACGTTCTCGTCGACAAAGCCAAACCCATTCCAGAAGTCGTACAGGGTGAAGTTCTCGCTGCCCGCAAAGATGTAGCGCCGGTGCAGCAGGGGCGCGATCTCGCGCATGTGACGCGCAACCAGACCTTTATCAGGCCGTTCGTCCATCCGTGCTTGCTTGAACTCCATGCCATATCGCTCAGTGAAGCCTTCGATCTGCCCATGACCGAACATCGGAAGTCCCGGCAAGGTAGCCAGCAGCGTGCACACACCAAAGTATTTGTCGCCGGTCCCAAACTGGTCGATCGCGGTGCGCTCGTCGGGGTTCGACATGAAGTTCACGTAGCGCTTCATGATGTCCGGATCGAACTCAAGAGTTTTCTTGATGTAGCTGCGGTATTTCGCATTCTCCTCATCGCGCAGCATATTCATGAAGGCCGAGTTGTAGACGCGGTGCATCCCCAGCGTGCGCACAAAATAACCTTCGAGAAGCCAGAACGCCTCTGCAAGAAGCAGCGTACCCGGCACCTCGGCGGCCACGCGGTCCACCACCTCGCGCCAGAACTCGTGAGGCATTAACGCGTCGAACTCCTCCTGCGACATCGCATATTCCGCGCGGGAAGGAATCGAGCCGCCGGCGCCCGGAAGCGGGAACCAGAGGCGCTGCACGTGCCGTTTCGCCAGGACCATTGCTGCGTCGAAGCGGATGATCGGAAAGAGCCGCGCTACGTGCAGAATCACCTGGATCACGTGCTCACGGACGTAGGCTTTGGAGTAGTCCAGCTGCGCCGTGTCGTTCCACGCGAAGGTGGTGCCGTCATTGCCGTGATACACGTAACGCGTCTCGCCGGAGTTGTGGTGGCGCAGCCGGAAGGTGACCGCCGCATCGCTCTGGTCGTAGTAATGATCTTCAATCTTGATCTCAACCCGCGAATCGGTGGAGAGATCGGGCCCATTGAAGCTATAGGAAGGGTAAGGGCTATCCGGCCGCGAAATGAACCAGTCCGGATGATCGATCACCCATGGCGAATCGATGCCCATGTGGTTCGGCACCATATCGCTGGCCAGACGCAGCCCGGCAGCCGCTGCGCGATGCTTCAGGTCGTTGTAGGCAAGCCAGCCCCCCAGGTCCTCTGCAATGTCATACGACTTCAACGAGTAGGCGGAGGCCACCGCGTCGTGATGCCCCCGCAGCCGCTTGATCGTGCGTGAGGCAATTGACCGTTCCCACAACCCGATCAGCCACAGTCCGGTAATCCCGCGGTCTGCCAGCGTGCGGAGCTCTTCATCGGGAATCTGGTCGAGGCGGTAAATATGCCGCTGATACTTCTTGGAGAGCTGCTCGAGCCATACATACGTGGATTTGGCGATGAGCACCACATTGGGCATCCAGGCCTGGTCGGTCGAGAAGGCCTCGTATTCATCCAAAGGCGCCTGATATCCAGCGGCATATTTTTTGCGGCGGAACTCATCGAAGCCGATGAACTCGTCTCCCACAAAGCCCATGCTGCCCCACTGCGGGGCTCCATGGCGAAACTGATCCGGGCCGGGAGGGTTGAAGCGGAGCCAGATGGCGATGTCTTCCTCGCGCAACACATCAATCGCGAGCAGAATCCGGCGGAGATCTTCGCCCAGATACGGTGTCCACTTCTCCCGGATATATTCCAGCTGCCCGGTCAGAGAGTCCGGAGAGGCCAGGATGGGCGCACGTAGCGCATCAATCAGGCTTCCGATCTCCGGTGCAACCGGCGGCCGGGTAGAGAAGAACTCCGGGAACGAGCCCGTTACCTTTTGGTAGACGGTCTGCTGCTTCAGCGGCTCGTCTTCAAACAGCACCTGAAACGGCTTGAACGCGGGATTGCTGTTGGCAACCCACAGCAGCAGCAGTTCTTCCAGAGCTGCCTCGCGGTTCGGCAAGCCGTCTGCAGAGCGCTTCAACCACTCGGCGGCGCTGATGTCTCCACGAAAGATCGCGGCATTCGGAAATTGTTCGGTAAAGGTAAGCAGCAGACGTTCCAGCTTGCCGGGTTCGAACTGCTGCGCGAACCAGCGTACTGCCTCGGCAAGCACGGCCGGGTCAGTGCTCTTGCGGTACTGCGCCACCAGCGCGTGGCTCAATTCGTCGATGAGCCCCATCGCGAACAGTGCTCCGGCGTTATAGGTTCCCGCCGGCTCGGCATCACTGCCGCGAGCCTGGTTCAACGCTTCGGCGAGCCTGCGCGCTGCCGCCACGTTCGCGAAGACGACATTGCCCGTGTAGCTGAACAGAGTGTCCTCGACCTGGGCTGCTTCGCGGACGGCACGGGATATATGGAATTCCATGGATCAGAGGCCTCGGAGTCGGTTCCATCCAGTATCGCTCGGATGCCCGGGTTCATGCATTCTGATGCCGCGGGGCTGCCTCCACAGGGCTCAGCGCAACCTGCGACCTCGGAATTCTGAAGAAAAGGGCTCGAACCTTACAATGAAAACTGGTTCTGGCTCAGCAGCGTCACTCGCTGCGCAATCCCGCAACCATGGAGAACAGCTCGAATGAAGCAGATGATTGCCGTGATCTTCGGGGTCGGCTTGCTCGGAAATGCAATGCTGTTCGTTCCTCAGGCTCTGGCGGTGTGGAGAAAAAAGAGCGACGAGGGCGTCTCCCTGATCACTTTTGGCGGCTTCAACGTGCTGCAGGCGATCGGAATCGTGCATGGCGCCTACCAGCATGACTACTCACTGATGATTGGCCTGGGCGCCAGTCTCTTGACCTGCGGAACAGTCACCGGACTTACACTCTATTACCGGGCGCATCGGAGGCCGGCCGCGGAGGCCTGAGTGCCGCCTTGTTTCCGGGCAAATGGCAGACCGTCTGCCCATCAGGCCGCATTCATGGCATAGCGCGACCGCGCATCCAGGAGCGCCGCCAGCTGGTCCTTCTGAATGGGGGTGGCGGAGCCCAGATGATGGGCAATCAGATTGACCTGCGCAAAATGCTCCACCGTCTCCATCTTCATAAACGCATCCATCAGCGTCTTTCCGTAGGTGACTACGCCGTGATTCGCCATCAGAATGGCTTCGTGGTCCGGAATGAATTCGGCGAGGCTCTCGGCTACCTCGTCAGTGCCAGTCGTGGCGTAGCGGGCCAGTGGCACTGCTCCCAGGGACATCACAGCCTCAGAGCAGAGAGGTTCGTCGAGCGATCGGCCTGAGCATGCGAACCCGGTGGCGATGGGGGGATGGGAATGGACCACTGCGCAGATTTCGGGCCGCCGATTGTAGACCGCAAGATGCATTCCGATCTCACTGGTGACTTTGCGGCTGCCCGAGTATTGCCTGCCATCCAGATCCACAATCACCATGTCCTCCTTCGACAGCATCGACTTGCTGACGCCGGTTGGGGTGGCGAGGATAAACTTCGAGTCGAGCCGTACCGACAGGTTCCCGGAAGTCCCAGGAGTGAAACCGAGCCGGTAAAGCCGCTTGCCAAGGCGACGAAGCTCCCGCCGGAGTGGTACTTCGTGTTCCCAGATTCTTTCCATCGAGTCAGTCCCTCTCGGCTCAGCTGCTTTTGTTTCCGCCATCCTATCGCGATTTACGACTGATTGACCCTGCCACTCAAGCGGTTGGATGAAAAATCTAACACTTCTGTCGCCCGCCGGGCTCCATACAGAACCCAGGCCCGGGAATCCGCGCGATTTCAGCCTCGAAGGCTTGCGGGCGGCGAGGTAACTGCGGAGAGCCTTTCGAAGATCGCGTCCGGGAGCTGCAATCCGGCCGCCTGGACGTTCTCCTCCAAGTGGGCGACCGACGAAGTGCCCGGGATGGGCAGGACAACCGGGGAACGTCGCAGCAGCCACGCCAGCGCAACCTGCAGCGGCGTCGCCCGCAACTCTGCTGCCGCAGCCTCCAGTGCGCCGTTCGCCTCCCGATTCTGGCCCAGGGGAGCCCAGGGCATGAAGGCGATCCGCAACTCCTCGCACCGATTCAACAGGAAATCCCACTCTCGATCGGCAAAGCTGTAGCGGTTCTGCACCGACACAATGGGCACAATCTTGCGAGCGCGCTCCAGGTGCTCCAGCGTCACATTCGAGAGTGCCAAGTGCCGTATCTTGCCCTGTTGCTGAAGCCGCGCCAGCGTCTCCATCGAGGCATCGAACGACACCGCTGGATCGGGCACATGCAACTGGTACACGTCGATTCGCTCCAGCCGCAGCCGTTTCAGGCTGCCTTCCACCGCAGCTTCCAGGTGCTTCGGGGAAGCATTGTGCGTCCACTGTGCCGGCCCAACGCGTTCCCAGCCGCCCTTGGTCGCGATCACCAGGTCGCTCGGATACGGATAGAGCGCCTCTGCGATCAACTCTTCCGACACGCCCGGCCCATAGGAATCCGCCGTATCGATCAGGTTTACGCCGAGTTCCACGGTTCGCCGCAGAGTTGCAACGGCTCCCTCGCGGTCCGCTGGCGGCCCCCAGATGCCTTTTCCGGTAACGCGCATCGCGCCATAGCCCAGCCGGTTCACGGTCAGATCACCCAGTTGCACCGTCCCGGCCGAGGCGGCAGTCACTTCCTGTGCAGCATTATTCATCGCAACATTCCTCGCAGACAGCATGGCAGATCGTCGCTTCGGTATGCAATTGCAACGTACGCCGGCTGCCTCTGCGACGCGTTGGCCTCATGTGTTAATATTCGGTTCCGCAGTCCACGGCCGTCTCATGGCTGTGATCTGCCAAGCTTTCGCGAGCACTGGCGCTTCCTCCTGGAAGAGCCGTGAAGCAGGACAAGGGATGGCTGGCGTCGTGGTTGCAACACGCGATGTGCCCCGCGGCGCAGCTCATACGCGCTCCCCGCTGAAGGTGTGCTCGTGGCAGCTCCAACAGTCCAAAGCGCCACCTGCATCCCACGACCCCTGAGCCGGCCGCATTCGCTTCCAGGCAGCCATGGGCTGCGGCTTCCAACCTGCTATCGTGCCACCTTATTGATCGGGAGCGTGCAATGAAGAATTACCTGGGACAGGACATCCGCAACGTCGCTGTGGTCGGTCATGCGCATAGTGGGAAGACAACATTGATTGCAGCCCTGCTGCACGCCGCCAGAATGACGCCCACGCGTGGACGGGTCGAGGATGGGTCCGCAATCACCGCTTACGACGAAGAAGATGTCGCCCGGCGCACCACCATGTCCAACGCCGTGGCCTACGCCGAGTGGGAGGGCACCAAGATCAACTTTGTCGATACCCCCGGCTTCCACATGTTCCTGCATGAGGCGCGCTGCGCCATGTTGCCGGTTGAGGCGGCCCTGGTTGTCGTGAATGCCCCCTCAGGGCTGGAGGCGGTCACCGATCGCGTTTGGAAGTATGCAGGGGAGCTCAACCTGCCGCGCGTGATCGTCGTCAACCAGGTCGACCATCCCAAGGCCGACAGCCGCACCGGACGCCAGCAGATGATCGAGACCTTTCAGGAGCGCTGGGGCCGCCAGGTGGTCCCGGTGCAGCTCCCCATCGTGGACGACAAGGGCTTCCACGGTGTCGTGGACCTCGTCACCATGAAGGCCTTCCTTTACACGCCGGATGGTGACGGACACGGTGAGCCAGGCAAAATTCCCGACTTGGTCGCCGCCGACGCTAAAGCGGCCCATGAAGCCCTCGTCGAACTCGTCGCGGAAGGCAAGGACGAGCTCATGGAAGAGTTCTTCCGCGTGGGCACCATTCCGGAAGGGCACCTCATCGCCGCCCTCCACGAAGCCATCCGTGAGGACCGCATCTTTCCCGTGCTCTTCACCAGCGGGCTGCGCAACGTCGGCACCGACCATCTGCTCGATTTCCTCAAGGTGTATGCGCCTTCGCCAGTGGAGCGGGAGCCATACACCGGCAGCGGCAAAGCTGCTTCAGTCTCCGGCAACGGCAATGGCAACGGAAATGGATCCCACGCGCCCGGCGACGCCACTCGCATAACCCGCAAGGTCGATGATTCCGCGCCGCTCGCCCTCTATGTCTACAAAACCATGACCGACCCGTTCACGGGGAAGATCTCGTTCTTCAAAGTGATCAGCGGAAAAATGCGCTCGGATGCCGCTCTGACAAACTACAACCGGCAGGAGACCGAATCGGTCAATCACGTCTACATCATGCAAGGCCGCAAGCCGATTGAGGTTCAGGAGCTTCATGCAGGCGATCTCGGCGCGGCCGTTAAGCTCCGCGTCACCCAGACCGGCGACACCCTCGGCGATAAGGCCAGCCCCTTCCTGGTCGATCCACTTTCCCTGCCCGAGCCTGCGATGACGTATGCCATCGAGCCCCGCAGCCGGGCCGACGAGGACAAGCTCGCTCCAGCGATTCACAAGCTCATGGAAGACGATCCCATGGTGCGCTTCTATCGAGATCCCCAGACCAATGAATTCTTGGTAGCCGGAGCAGGGCAGCCGCATATTGAGGCTTTGGTCTCCAAGCTGGCGCGACGCTACCACACCAATGTTGTCCTCAAAGCGCCCAAAGTGCCGTACCGGGAGACGATTCGCGGCAAGGCCGAGGCCCAGGGGCGCCACAAGAAGCAGACCGGCGGCCACGGCCAGTTCGGGGACTGCTACCTGCGTCTGGAACCGCTGCCGCGCGGCACCGGATTCGAGTTCGCCAACGAGATCTTTGGCGGCGCCATCCCGCGTCAGTATGTGCCCGCCGTGGAGAAGGGCATCCGGGAATCCGCCGTTCGCGGTTTTCTCGCCGGATATCCAGTCGTCGACTTTAAATGCACCGTCACCGACGGCAGTTATCACGATGTCGATTCCAGCGAAATGGCATTCAAACTTGCTGCCCGCATCGGATTCCGCAAGTGCATGGAGCAGGCCAAGCCTGCACTCCTCGAGCCCATCATGAAAATGGAGATCGAAGCGCCCGATGACTTTGCAGGCGCCCTCATGGGAGACCTGAGCGGCCGCCGCGGCCGTGTGCAAGGCATGGAGAGCACCTCGACCGGCACCCTCATCCGAGCCGAAGTTCCGATGGCCGAGATACTCACCTACGGCACCGCGCTCACCTCCATGACCCAGGGCCGGGGCACCTTCCACATGGAAATGGATCACTACGACGTGGTGCCACAGCCCATCGCGGAGAAGATACTGGCCGCCGCCAAACAACCCGTTCACGACGACGAGGAGTAAACAGGCGCGAACATCCAATCGCTGCTGATGCGTCTGACACCCTGCCCGCGAGGCCTCCGATCGCCCTGCCGTACACTAACTCCAATACAGCAGGAGCGGCTCTCCATGGATATCTTCAGCAAGGCTGAAGCAGCGGTCAGTTATGTGCGCCAGAGGGCCCGAGTTGCCCCTAGCCTCGGCATTATTCTTGGCTCCGGACTTGGCGGCTTTGCAGCTCAGGTTCAGGACGCCGTCGTCATCCCGTACGCAGAGATCCCGCACTTTCCGCAGTCGACCGTGGCCGGCCATTCCGGCAAGCTCGTGCTTGGCCTGATCGCAGGAGTTCCCGTCGCCGTCATGCAGGGACGCGTCCACGCCTATGAAGGCTATTCGATGGACCAGGTCACATTTCCCGCGCGAGTCCTCGGTCTCCTCGGCTGTTCCAGGCTCATCGTCACCAATGCCGCGGGCGGTATCCGTGCGGACATCTCGCCCGGCTCCCTGATGCTGATCTCCGACCACATCAACCTCACCGGACACAACGCCGCTCTCGGTCCCAACGAAGAGCGCTTCGCTTGCATCCCCGGCGCGGGCCAGCGCTTCTTCGATATGACCACCGCTTACTCGGCCGCGCTGCGGAAGCTCGCCCAGGCCGAGGCGGCGAGGCAGGGAAACACTCTCGTCGAAGGCGTCTATATCGCGGTGCTCGGCCCCAGCTATGAAACTCCGGCGGAGATCCGCGCCTTCCGCACGCTCGGGGCCGACATGGTTGGCATGTCCACCGTGCACGAGGTTATAGTGGCTCGCCATATGGGGCTGGAGGTCCTGGGCCTCTCCCTCGTCACCAACCTCGCCGCCGGCGTCTCCGGCGACGTCATCCACCACGATGAAGTCATGGATATTGGCCGCCGCGTGGAAGCCCAGTTCACCGGCTTGCTCGTCGCTCTCATCCCTCAGGTCGCTGCTGCGTGATGCAGGGCAGCCCCGATATGCCGTGTGTTATTGGCATTGCCGGCTGCTCCGGCTCTGGCAAAACCACCCTCGCGCTGGAACTCGCCTCGCAGCTGGACGCCACCTTGTTCCCGCTCGATCTCTACTACCGCGATTTATCCGCTTTCCCGTTGGACTCCCGCCACAAACTCAACTTCGATCACCCCGACTCGCTCGAGTCCGAGTTGATCCTCGAGCATGTTCGCGCCCTCGCCCAGGGCAAACCGATTCAGCGGCCGGTATACGACTTCCGCACCCACACTCGTGTCGCCGGAGCCTTCGAGTTTCTCGTCCCCTCCCGTTTCGTCATCGTAGAAGGCATCCTGGCCCTCCACTACGACGGACTGGTGCCGCTCTACAACATCTCCGTCTATGTCGATGCCCCACACGAGGTCTGCCTCATCCGCCGCATCCACCGCGACACCCACGAGCGCGGCCGCACAGAGCAGTCGGTGCGCGAGCAGTTCCACGCTACCGCCCGCCCCATGGCCGACCTCTTCGTGCTGCCCTCCGCGGCACGTGCCAGCATCACGGTAAACGGGACCGAGGCCCTCGACTGGTCAGTCGAGCTGGTACTTCGGCACATGCGCGATCGAGGCCTGCTGAACTCCGCCAACGCGTATCCCGTCCCGCCGAGCTGACCCACTATGCTGACAAGTGTGCCAGCCCCACCGACGCACCACTCCTGGCTGTATCGTCGCCTCGTCCTCCCCATCCTTGCGCTGCTCCGCATGGGAGCCACGCCGCAGCGCCTGGCCTGGAGTATCGCAGTCGGCATCGTCGTGGGACTGAATCCAGTGGTAGGTTCCACAACTGCCTTATGCCTCTCGCTGTCCTTCGCCTTCCGCCTGAACATCGTAGCCGCGCAGATCGCCAATCACGCCATGTTCCCGCTGGAACTCGCCCTGGTACTCCCGTTTATACGGCTGGGCTCGGTCGTCTTCCGAACCTCTGCAATGCCGCTCAGCGCGACTCTCTTCTTCCAGCGCGCGCGCTCCTCGCCGGTAAGTTTGCTCCGTCAGATCTGGGTCTGGGAGTGGCACGCCTTTCTGCTCTGGCTCGTGATCGCCATCGGAATCGTGCCTCTGACCGCCGTCGTCCTCACTCCGGTTCTGGAGCGGCTTGGCCGCCGGGTGAAGCAACACGAGTACCCCATCGTCCCGTGATCGAGAGGGTCTAGATCATGGTGACGGCGGACCTGCGCAAATTTCAATGCTTCACTGCGGTCGGCACCGGCTCGCCCGATTGAACCCATGCCGTATAGATCATGTTGCGCAGCTCGGTTGCGCCGGCCGCGAGCTGCCGGACGGCAAAGGCCTTGCTCTCCGGTGTGCCCGCGCCCGTAAGCGCGCCTGCCTTGTCGAACTGGTACACGCGCTCCGCCAACGGACGATTCTGCCGTAAATAAGCCAGGTAATCCTGGAACACGTCCCCAAGGACAACCGGCTTCGTATTCGCGACCAGCGGAGCCACGTCGCTGCCAGTTAGGTTTGCATGCACAAAGTCGTTTTCGAACTTCCAGTGAATCCCGCTCGCCGTGGCATACCCATTCGGATTCGCGCCCACCCAGCCGTCGTAGTCAATAGACGTGTGCAACGGCATGGCTCCGTCCCCCACATAGTGCCCCAGCCACCCGGCAAGAAATACAATCTCGGCCTCCGAGGGCTGCGTATCCTTATGCGCCGCCTGCAACGCCCGGTAGTCGCGGAACGCACTCTTCAGCCGTTCATAGATTTCCGACGTGACGTACGGTTGCAGTCCCACGAACTCCGGTGTCAGATTCAGCTCGGGGTGCTTCTGCTGCGCTGCCGCCAGGGCGCGAACGTAATCGTAGCGGCGTCGCGGAAGCGGCCCGGCCAGGTCCGCAAGATCCAGCCGGATAAAGTGCTCGGGCGCCTGCGCCGCGTTCAGCTCCGGCTCAGCCGGCGAGCGCCAGCGGTCCGGCTCAGAGGCGTAGTACACGATGGCGTCCACTGCCGCGGGAGATCGCAGAAAGGACGGAACATCCGTTGGCAGCGAGGAAGCTGCAAGGCGGTTGATGATGGCATGCCCATCCGGTCCCCACGCCCACGCCTGCGGAACCATAAGGACCGACAGCAAAGCAGCCAACGCAACACGCACCAGGCCCGCAGCTCTCTTCATCGCGTCCGTCCTTAAAAGCGGCTCAATCGCCAATTGCGCTTCAATTGCCCTTGTACGCCGGAATCGGCACCGCCGATTTCAGCCATGCGGTGTAGATCATGTCGCGCAACTCGGAGGCACCCTCGGCAATGCGCTGTTCCACAAATACCTTGCCTTCCGGCGTTCCCGCTCCCGTGAATGCGCCCGTCCCATCCAATTGGTAGACCTGCTCCACAAACGAGTTCGAATGCCGAATAAACCCTAGAAACTCGGTGAAGACATCATTCATCACCACCGGCTTCCGATTCACCAGCGGGGCTACATCGGAGATCTTTACGTTGTCATGGACGTAATCGCCTTCAAACCGCTGATGAATCTTGTGGTCGTTGCTGTATCCACGCGGATTCTCCGTTACCCAGCCGTTGTAATTCACCGTGGCATGCAGCGGCTGGGATCCATCCCCGACATAGTGCCCCAGAAATCCCGCCAGAAAAACGATCTCGGCTTCCACCGGCTTCGTATCCTGCTTGTTCTTCACCGCCGTCCGGTAGTCCCGCATCGCGCTGGTCAGCATCACAAAGGTCTCGCTCGTAGAGTAGGGAAGCAATCCCACGTTCTGTGGTCCCAGCTTCAGTTCAGGATGCTTCGCCTGGGCTGCATTCAGCGCCTGGATGTACGCATAGCGAGTGCGCGGAAGCGGCCCGGCCAGGTCAGCCCACTCGAGATCGATATCGTGTTCCGGCACCAGCGTCGCATACAGGTCTCTGTCTTCCGAGCGCCAGTGGTCCGGCTGCGGACCGTAGTAATCCAGCGCATTCAGCGCGCCCCGCGATCGCAGAAATTTAGGCACATCGGCGGGGAGATTCTCCCCTGCAAGCCGATTGATCATCGAGTGCGCATCATGGCCCCAGGCAAAGCTCTCTTGCGCAAAGATCATAGGCAGCAGCGCAACCGCCGCGGCGAAACGCACAAACCGGCCGGAAAATCTCATCCGCCTAGTATAGCGACGCGCATCCGTCTACCTGCGTCAAACCAGCACTTCAGTCGGAGCACCCGCCAGTGTTCCAAACACCCGCCGATATCGGTCAATCTCGTGCACTGGCCCGGTCGATTTCCGTGGATTGTCGCTCAGCTTCACCGCGGGCCGTCCCCCCACCGTCATCAGCTTGCACACCAGGCTGATAGGCTCCAGGTCGTCGTCCCCCCTGGGATGGCATTCGCGGAAGTCATTCGTCAGCAGCGTGCCCCACCCAGCTGAGAACCGTATCCGCCCGCTGAAGTACTCCTGCAGCCGGAGAATGTCGTCCACGTCCAGCCCGTCCGACGCAATCAGCCGCTTCTTCCGCGGATCGCGGCCCCTGGAGATCAGCCAGCGAATGTACTCATCGCCCGCGATCATCGGGTCTTTGGAGTCGACCCTTTGCCCGGTCCAGTCCGCAACCCAATCTGGAGCCCCTTCCAGAAACTGCGTCGTCCCAAACGTGTCCGGCAGCAGAATCAGCAGCTCCCCGCCATAGCTCCTCTGCCACAGCTCCAGCACCGCATACTGCGACTGGTGCAGCGCCTCGTCGTCATCGCCTGCCAGCGCCGCCATGGCCATGGGAAGCTCGTGCGCGTTGGTGCCCATCGCCTCCATGTCGTGCTTATAGGCGAGAAACGTATTCGAAGATCCGGAGAGGCTCTCGCCCAGCCGTGACCGCATCGCCAGCACCACGTACTCCTGCCACAAGAAGCTGTGCCGCCGCCGCGTTCCAAACTCTGAGATTCGTACCTCAGGAAACTCCCGCAGCCGCTCGATCTTGTCCCACAGCTTCGTCTTCGCGCGCGCATACAAAACGTCCAGCTCCATCTCGCTCAGCTTGGCCAGGGCGGCCCGCGTCCGCAATTCGCTCACCAGCGCAAGCGCGTAGATCTCCCACATCGTCACTTCGGTCCAAAGCCCGGAGAACCGCATCGTCAGCTGCCCGTCGTGTTCCTCCACCTCGTAGTCGGAAAGCCTGAAGTCGTTGTCCAGCCATGCCAGAAACTCCGGCTCGAAGATCTGCCGGGTCCCATAAAACGTATTGCCGGCCAGCCAGATCAGCTCCGATTTCCGGAACCTCAGTCCGCGCACATACTCCATCTGTTCTACGAGCGCGTGCCGGTCCAGCTCACACGCCAGCTTCACCCGAGTCGTCCGGTTCACCACCTCACTGGTCACGTATACCGCGGGGAAGTTCTTCCAGATGAACTGCAGCATCAGCAGCTTGTAGAAATCCGTATCCAGCAGCGAGCGGACAATCGGATCCAGCTTCCAGTTATGGTTGTGCGCCCGCTCCGCGAAATTAACGTTCATGGCAAACAGGGTAGCAACTCAATGGACTTCAGCGCACAATAGCATGCAGTATGCCGCAGGACGAGTCATGCAACTTGAGCGCGCGCAGAGTGGGGTTGCTGTATCTGCTTTTCTTCCTGATCTGCCTCGGCCTCGGTTATCCCATCCTCAACCGTATTGACTGGCAGCATGCGCCTGGCGGACTCACCGACCTTCAGCAATACGCCAGACTCGTCACCGCTCCGCCTTCGACCGACCCCGCACTGCATACCCAGTTCCGCATCCTGGTCCCCATGGTTGCGCGCGTCTTTTACCATCTCGGCCGCAATCACATTGGTTCCTGGGACCCGGTCATGTTCGGGCTGCTGGTCGCGAACGCCTTCTTCGTAGCCGGCGCTGTCACCCTGCTCATCCTCGTAGCGATGCGGCTGACATCCAACTATGCACTGGCAATCGGGTCGGCCCTCCTCTACCTGCTGAACTTCGTAGTTCCCAACCTGCGGCTCTACGGCTTCATCGACTCCGGTGAGGCGTTCTTCCTGTTAGCTGTCCTCTGGGCTCTTATACGGGAGCGCTACGCTCTTCTACCCGTCTGCGCAATCGCGGGTGCCTGCGCAAAGGAGACGTTCGTCGGCTTTCTCGTCGTATTCACCGCGACCTGGTGGTTGCTCTCGCCTGGCATGCCACGCCGTGCGACTGCCTGGATCGTGAGTTCCTGGGTCATCGGCTTTGCCACGCTGAGTACGTTGCAGTGGAGCATTCTCGGAGTCTTCCGGTCGCCCCTGCAATTCGCACTTTCCCTTCATGGGCACGCGCATCTTTCCCATCAGATAAAGCTCTGGCTCTCGGATCGCAATCTGCTGTACACCTTCGTGTGGCTTCTGCCGCTGAGTATTCCGCATCTGCTGCGTTTTCCTCGCAACTGGCGCCTCGCGACAGCCGCCTGCTGCCTGGCTGCCTTTGCGCTGGATGCGTACTATGGGGCTGCTCCGGGGACGATGGCACGCGCCCAGTTCACCTTGGCGGCGCCACTGCTGACCGTTTCAGCCGCGAGTCTGCTCTTTCAGCGGCCTACAGCGCCCCGAAACCAACCTGAAGACTGAAAAGGGAAGTGGTGCGCCCGAGAAGATTCGAACTTCTGACCTACAGCTTCGGAGGCTGCCGCTCTATCCAGCTGAGCTACGGGCGCGCAGTCTTAAGCCTAGCACGCTCTCCGCGGCATTCAACACGCCTCCGCAGTCTTGACAGGGGTCTCGGCGACCCCGGACCATCGACTCCAGAACACAGCTTTACAACTCAAGGGCGGCACTACTCACGCGCGGCCGCCGCTCCAGAAGGATCCTCATGCACACGCTCTCTCCACGATTCGTAGCAGCTCTCTGTTGTGTTGGACTTCTGCTCTCTCCCGCGATGCCCATTATGGCCCAGGCGCCCGCCACACCCGCAGCCGACTCGAGCACGCAGGCGACCTCCAGTCCGCCGGCCACTGCATCCGTCACTCTCGCGGGCGGCACCATCGACATCCGGTACAGCAGGCCCAGCATGCGTGGACGCAAGATCATCGGCGACCTCGTCCCTTACGGCGAGGTCTGGCGCACCGGAGCCAATCCAGCCACCACACTCATCACATCGGTCCCACTCAAATTCGGCAATCTCACCGTGCCCGCAGGCAACCACACCCTCTACACGCTTCCTTCCCCGAACGGTTGGCAACTCATCATCAACAACCAGACCGGCCAGTGGGGAACCGAGTATCACCAGGAGCAGGACCTCGGTCGCACCCCCATGCAATCCAAGCCGCTCAGCTCGCCGCAGGAGGTCATGAGCATCTCCTTCGAGAACACCACGCCCAGCTCCACTGAGCTCCACGTCCGCTGGGAGAACACCGACGAATATATCGTCATCACTAAGCCCTGATCGCCTGAGCCGAAGCTCGCCGCAACCAAAGCCCGCCCGCGGTCATCGTAGAGATAACGGAAGCAAAGCTTTACATTTCCAATGGAAGTGATTGAATAGAATGGTGAGAGCGCTGGGGCTCGAACCCAGGACCAACGCCTTAAAAGGGCGATGCTCTACCAACTGAGCTACGCTCTCGTCCCATTTCAAGGTAGCACACGAGGCCGCGACCGCACGACCCTTGCACGCCTCGTTATCGCCTGGTAACTCATTCCAAAGATAGCCATGCGCTGGCCCGAAAGTATCACCCTGCCCGGTTGACTCGCCTACCTGGCACAACTAGCCTGATATCAAGTGCATGGAGCTCCCTGGGATACCCCGGAGCGCTGTGCGGCGACGACCCCATCGCAGCCGGAAACGCATCGTCTCCCGGCAGGGGAAATCATGGGGTTCCAATGGGCTCAAAGGGCACGCCGATCGACTCGCAGGCAACTACCGGCAGCACGCCGGACGACGTAGCCCGGCTCTATGCCTGGGCGAATCTCCGCGGAGCCAAATACCGGGACTACTCCGCATCACGCCGCGAGCACCGCGCCCAGGTTCGATACAGTGCCGCCAAAGCGATGCTCGACCGCGAACTCAAAGCGCAGGCCGAAGCCGAATCCTCTGCTCAGGCCGCCGAGCGGGAAGCGCAGGAAGCTGAAGCACGCGCCCTCGCCGCCGGAACCGATCAGCCGCAGCAGGCGCGACTCGCCGCGTTGCGAGCAGCAGAGGCCGCCGCTCTCAAAGCCGCTGCCGATCGCGTCGAAGCAGCCCGTCGCGCCGAGTCTGCCGCCCGCGCGACTGTCGTTGCTTTACGCGAAGAGCGCGAGCTCGCCGAGGCAGCCGCTTCGGCCGCCGAGCAGGCCATGATCTATACCGAGGCCGACGCTCTCCGCCGTCAACTCGCCGGACCTCAGCCACAGCTCAATCTGTCCGGTCCCGCAACTCCTCAACCCGCAGTCCTCCCAATGGCAGCCGAGCCCGCGCCCGTGACTGCACCGGAACCGCTCCCCGAAGCCGCCCCCGAGGAGCCGAAGCCAGGCAGCTGGCAACCGCTCTCTGAGGCCATACTTGGTCCGGGAGAAGGATGGAACGCAGCGCGTCCTGCACGCAACTCTGCCACGTCCACTGCACCTGCTACGGCTGAAGAGAATCTCCGCCCGGAGTGGCTTGTCGTCCTCCCGCAGATTCCTGCGCCGCAGAGCCCCACTCCGCCGCAAGATCAGGTTTCTTCGCAGAGGCCAGCTCCGCTGCAGAGGCCAGCTCCGCTGCAAAGCCCAGCTCCGCTGCAAAGCCCGGCTCCGTTGCAAAGCCCAGCTCGGGCGCAAAGCCCCGCGGCCATCGAAGCGCCAGCCACACCCTCCGAGCCCATAGAACTCGCAGCGGCGATCCCACCTCCGCTCGCCCACTCAGAGCCCGCCGCAGAACCAGTCGCAGAGGCCCCCTCGGAACCAGCCGCACGAACGCCGAAAATCGGCACTCCACTGCTCGCCGTCTTCTCCCCAGTCGCCGGTGCTGGAACCACCAGCCTCGTCGCCGCTATCGGACGCGCTCTCTCTGCACTGGATGAAACCGTCCTCCTGGTGGACGCCACCTCGCAGGCCCGGCTCCCGTTCTACTACGGCGGCCGGGAACTTCGTCCCGGTCTCATGCGCACCTGGACTCCGCCTATCGGTTCGGACCGTTCCGTCTCGGTGGTTCTGCACGATGCCGCGCGGCCTCTCGACGACACCGCGCAGCAGCAGCTCACCCAGCAGATCTTCGCGAACGCCATCGGCGTCCAGCGCATTCTCGTAGATCTCCCCGCGTCTCCGGACTGGCTTCTGCACCGCCTCTGCCATCTTCAGCCCGCGATTCTCATCCCCATCGTTCCCGGCCCGGACGCCCGCTCCGTCATCGACTCCGCCGAGAAGCTCTTCCGCAATCTCAATCCCAGCGATCCCGAGCCCATGCTGCCGTTCTACCTTCTGAACCAGTTCGAACCCTCGCAGCCTTTGCATGCCGAACTCGAGGCTGCGCTGCGCCCTCTCCTCGGCGCACGCCTTCTTCCTGTCGCCATCCCAGCCTCTGTCGCGGTTCCTGCGGCGTTGGCCGAGGGCAGCACTGTCTTCGAGCACCAGCCAGACGCACCCATCGTCCGGCAATACCGCGCCCTCGCTGCTTGGCTTCAAAGCATCTCGCCGTCTCGCCCTGCCGGCTCTGCCCATCTCCCCTGGGGTCAGCCGTGACCAATTCCACCCTCTGGAGGGAGTTCCAATCCGGCGACAGCCTGGTGTTGCGACTGCTGCGCTTCCTGGTATTCGGAGGCGGCATTCTCTTCCTCTGCTACACCGCCGTGCTCCCGCTCGCGTGGCCTGGTCAGCTCCGCCTCGCAATCCTCCTCATCCTGGCTGCTCTATGGGCGAACCGCAGTTCCACCTCCCACATCGCCACCCTCACCCTGCTTCTGCTCTCGCTCTACTCCACCTTTCGCTACGGATTCTGGCGAGCTGCAACCATCGTCGCCTTCTTTCGCGACCCGTTCATTCACTGGTCCGCTGGCGACGCCTTCCTGATCCTCGTTCTCTTCCTTGCCGAGCTCTACGCCTTCCTAACTCTCGGCCTCGGATACCTGCAGGTCCTCTGGCCGCTTCGCCGCATGCCCGTGCCGCTGCCCGATGATCCCGCCGACTGGCCCGCCGTCGATCTCCTCATTCCCACCGTCGACGAGTCGCTCACCGTCCTTCGCCCCACTGTGCTCGCCGCACTCAACATCGACTGGCCCGCCGAGAAGCTCCACGTCTACATCCTCGACGACGGCGACCGTGAGCAGGTCCGCTTCTTCGCCGAAGAAGCCGGAGCCGGTTACATCGCTCGCAGTGAGCGCACGCACGCGAAAGCCGGCAATCTCAACCACGCGCTCCCTCAGCTCCAGTCCACCTACATCGCCGTCTTCGATAGCGACCACGTCCCTACCCGCAGCTTCCTCCAGCTCACCATGGGCTGGATGCTGCGCGACTCCCGCCTCGCAATGCTGCAGACGCCGCACCACTTCTACTCACCGGATCCCTTTGAGCGCAACCTAGGCCAGTTCCGCAGCGTCCCCGCCGAAGGCGAGCTCTTCTACCGCGTCCTGCAGGAGGGCAACGATTTCTGGAACGCCGCTTCCTTCTGCGGCTCCTGCGCGATCCTTCGCCGCAGTTCGCTGGATCAGGTCGGTGGCTTCGCGTCCGAAACCCTCACCGAGGACGCGCATACTTCGCTGCGCCTGCAGATGGACGGCTGGAACACCGCTTACCTCAACATCCCGCAGGCCGCCGGCCTCGCCACCGAGCGCCTCAGCAGCTACATCCGCCAGCGCATCCGCTGGGCGCAGGGAATGCTGCAGGTCCTTCGCCTGGAAAATCCTCTCACCGCCCCAGGCCTCAGCGCCGGCCAACGCCTCTGTTACTTCCACGCGATGGCCCACTTCCTCTTCGCGCTGCCGCGGCTCATCTTTCTCACCGCACCCATCGTCTACCTCCTGTTCGGCAGCACGGTTCTGCCCGGCTTCTGGGGAGCCATCCTCGCCTACGCAGTTCCTCATCTCCTGCTCTCGTTCCTTTGCAGCAACCGGGTCCAGGGCCGCCATCGCCACGCCTTCTGGGATCAGGTCTACGAAACCGTCCTAGCTCCCTTTCTGCTCTTTCCCACGCTCGCCGCACTCTTCAGCTCCGGCAGCCGCCGTTTTGAGGTCACGCGCAAGGGCGGCACCGTGGACCGCGACTACTTCGATCGCCGTATCGCCTGGCCGTATCTCCTCCTGCTCGCACTCAACCTCGCTGGCGTCTTCTGCGCCATCGCGCGCCTGATCCATCTACCGCGGTTCCACGTTCCTGCTCGGCTTGGTTTCCTCAACTGGCCCGCGCACCTCTACGCGCCGCATCAAGCCGGCATTGTCGCCGTCAATCTCGTCTGGGTCCTCTGGAATATCGTCCTGCTCGGCGTGGCCATCGCCGTCGCTCGCGAAACCCAGCAGCGCCGCGAGTCCATCCGCCTCTCCGTCAAGCTCCCCTCCGACATCCTCCTGCCCGGCGGCTCCATGCTCCAGGGCGTCACCTCCGATCTCTCCTACGGCGGGGTTCGCACCCACGTCTCCGGCAACGCGCACATCGCCCCCGGAGACTCCATCAAGTTCGTCTTCCCCCTGCTCGACGGCTCCGCGACTATCCCCGCCACCGTCGTCGCCTACGGCTCCGGCGAGCTCCGCGCGCGCTTCGACCGCCTCTCACTTCAGGAAGACGAGTCCCTCGTCACCCTCCTCTACTCCCGCGCCGACTCCTGGCTCCAATCGGACACCCATCCCGATCCGCTCCATCCCCTCCGCAGCCTCGCGCGTCTCCTCCGCCTCTCCCTGCGCGGAATCCTCGGCATCGGCCGACGCTCCCGCAGTTCGCTCGCCTCCACCGTCGCGCCTCTGCTGCTGCTCGCCTTCGCACTCACCGCACACACCAGCGCGCAGGATGCTTCGCAGCCCTCCACCGCGCCCACAGTCTCAGCCCCAGCGACCTCGCAACTCGCACCCACCCGAAGACTGCGCGCCACATCACTCGCCCCAGCCACCGCGCCCACGCCAGCCGCCGACACCTTCGCCCAGGTCCTCACCCTCTCCGATCTCGGCCTGCCTCCGGGCTCCATCCTTCGCGGCAACGGCAGCTCGCAGACGCTCAACTTCTCCCTCTCCCGCGACCGCCTCGTCAAGCTCGCCGATCTCAAGCTCCGCTACCGCACCGCTCCGAACCTCATCCCTGCCTCAAGCCAGATCGTCGTCACGCTCAACGGCACAGTCGTCGGCGCCCTCGCGCCCAGTTCCACCGGCGCCCTCTCGACCGACTTCACCCTTACCCTTCCGCCCGATCTCCTCCACCACCAGAACCAACTCGTCTTCCAGCTCCTCGCCCACGTCTCCAACTCCTGCGATGACCCCGCCAACTCCACTGTCTGGGCGCAGCTCGATCCCGCCTCCACCATCGAGCTCTCCGGCTCGCGCCTCACCATGACCTCCGATCTCGCCTCGCTGCCGTTGCCGTTCTACGACGCTGGAGGCAGCCGCCGCGCCACGGTCCCCATCGTCTTCGCGGCCCAACCCACGACGACCTCCATCCAGGCCGCGGCCATCGTCGCCTCCTGGTTCGGAGCCCTCTCCGCCCCGCGCCAGCTCCGCTTTCCCGTCAGCATCGGAACCATCCCGTCCGGCAACGTCATCCTGCTCGCCGAGCGCGACGCCGACCTCCCCACCTCACTCCGCGACTCCTCTGCAGACGCCTCCACCGGTCCCGCAATCGCAATCCGCCCCAACCCCTCCGACCCCACCTCTTCCATCCTCGTCGTCAGCGGCTCCACGCCCGACGACCTGCTCACCGCCGCCCGCGCCCTTGTTCTCCATCAGGTCACCTGGCAGGGCCCGCGTGTCCTCATCCGCAACTTCGTCCTTCCCGCCGCGCGCCACCCCGACGACGCTCCCCGCTGGCTCCGCACTGACACCATCCAGACCTTCGCCGATCTCACCCGCACCGCCCGCGCAACCGAAGCCACTCCCGACGCCTTCGAGGCCTCCGGCTCCAACACCGTCAGCGTGCCGCTCAACCTCCCGCCCGACCTCGACTACGCCGATCGCGAGAACCTGCCCCTCCGCCTCGACTATCGTTACAACTCCGTCGCCGTCGCCCAAGGCAGCAGCCTGCAGGTCTATCTCAACGGCGCCTACCTCAGCTCCACACCTCTGCCGCACGCCGACCGCGCCTCGCGCGTCCTCGAAACTCTCATCCCCGTTCCAGTCGCGGACCTCCGTCCCTTCCGCAACCTCCTCCAGTTCCGCTTCGATCTCCACCCCGCCGCCAACCACGATTGCGCCACGCCGCCCGCATCAATTCCCGCCGCCATCGTCCCTGACTCCGCGCTCGACCTCACCGGCATCTCCCACTCCGCCGTGCTGCCCAACCTGCAGCTCTTCGCCTCGGCCGGCTTCCCCTTCACGCGCCTCGCCGACCTCGCCGAGACCACGGTCGTTCTCCCCAGCCAGCCCACGCCCGCCGAGCTCCAACTGCTGCTCGGCCTCATGGCCCACTTCGGTGCGCAGACCGGCTATCCCGCCCTCCGCGTGATCATCGCCGGCAACAGCTCTATCCAGCCCGGCCGCGATTACCTCGTCCTTGGCACCGTATCTGACCAGCCCGCACTCAGCGCCTTCGGCCGCGCCGCGCCCGTCCAGCTCGACCCCAACGGCCTCCACATCCAGCCCTCCTCCGGCCTGCTCGGTACCGCGCGCTGGTGGCGTGCCTCCACCGCGGAGCAGGGAAGCGAGCTCCTCACCTCCGGCGGGCTGCCCGACGCTCTGCTCCAGCAGTTCAACTGGCCCGCATCCAGCTCGCGCAGCGTCGTCGCCATCACATTGCGCGATGACTCCGCCGCAGCAAAATTCCTCACTGCCTTCGAGGACGCCACCCGCATGCCCGACTCCACTCCGCCCCCCGGCTCCAACGCCTCACTCGCCGCCGCATCCTCCGCACCCGGCATCGCCCACAACGTCACCGCCCTGCGCGATGGCCGCTTCGCCTCCTACCTCGTTCCCGCCGCGCAGTACCGCGTCGGCCAGAACACCTTGCTCGAGCGCCTCACCCGAACCCTCCAGCAGTTCCCCTGGATCATCGCCGTCGTCGCCATCCTCTTCTGCTTCTTGATGGCCATCCTGCTCCAGGCCCACCTCCGCCGCCGCGCCCGCGAGCGCCTCCACCCCACACCACCCACCGACCTCTAGCATGGAGCCGTGGCGCAAACTAAGTCGAGAACGGACCGCGCACCATCGCTGTGTGAGCGAGGTCTGACTCTTCAGTTCGTCTCAAGCGTGCGTTCGAATCGTTGACACAGGGACGGCAGCAAAACTACATGTTTCATGTCGCTGCAGCCAAGCGCACTGAGACGCGTGCGTCGTGTCAAACAGTGTGTCCCAATGATTTTGGAAGATAAAGGGCTAAACGACTGAGGTGGGCGCTCAGCCCTTGATGTCGGAACGCATATCTACACGGATTTCGTTGCCAGCTTCAGCCGTTCAGCGAGCCGTTCAAGTCCGCCTCGAATCATATTTCCGTAAGGGCTTTCAGCCAGGTCATTGCAAGCACCAGCACCCGCCACCAAATGGATTTCGCATGACGTAACATCGCCGAGTCGCAGATAGTCATCGCCAAGATTCAAATGCAATGACGGCAAAAATCCAGCAATGGATAGGCTGCCATGATGTTCTTTCGCCTCGGCATCTGTACAGCGCATTGCAGCTTCCAATGCCCGCCGGTCCCAAGCAAGCTCTTCGACAATGTCATCCTGCGTGTCCGCAATGAAATGCGACAGCACACATTCATGGAAGGGGCTCGGTTGATCCGCAATCGAGGCCCAAATGGTCTCGAACTCGCGACGTGCAGCCTCCCGGTCGCCGCGCTGTAACGTCGAGATAGCGGCCTGGATCGACATCATGATTGGATCTTGGGACATCGGGAAAGCCTCTTCGTTGTCAGATTGGTTCAGATAGATTGTTCTGAACATAAGAGGATGCAACACGTGCACTAGGCTCATTAACAACGGCGGGTGGCCACCATGGCTACGGATAATTCTGGGTGCCCCATTCATGCGCTGCGCATGGGTGGGGATGTGCCACCAGCAAAGCTCGCCCCTCGACCACCAACGCCCAACCGTAGTGCTCAAGAGCACAGCCGCAGAGTGTGTCCTGAGTGCAGCCGAAGGATGCAATATCCGACCACGCCGCGGACCTGAAGGTAAGATAATCAGCAGAAATGACCATGAGAATCTTCAAGCAGCTTGCGATTCTGACGCTGCTACTCTTCCTCGCACATCAGACGGGCTTCGCAACGAATCTGATTGTGCAAAAGAGGATCTCCGTGAGTCGCGCACTGGCTGGTTATGTCCTTGTTCAAGGAACGGACCAACCAGCAACCGCGGTAACGGTTGAGCTCTGTAGCTCCGACTGGAAGACGGTGACCGCCTCCACGAAAACGGATGAGAAGGGACATTTCTCGATTGAACATCCTCCGATGGGAAGGCTGTTTTACATACGAGTGTCCGCACCAGGGATGGATATCTTCGAGCTGCGGATGCGGCCTGACAGGCATGCGACTCAGGAACTGACGATCCACCTCAGCGTCGCCACCTAGGCGCGATGCCCACTATCTGGAAGCTCTCACGCCTTCGGTCGTCCGCTCGGGCCATCAGCAATTGCTGTCAAGCCCCCAAACCTGTTGAAAACCCCACAACTCCAACCGGTATAAGCGCATACCCGCATCATTTCGATGTGACACGAGTTATGCTCCATCCTGTAGACTTAAAGTAGAAAGAGAAAAAGGCCCGGCAACTTGCCGGGCCTTTCTACTTGAATCCGCCGTCACGATATTTACCACTTCGTGACTCCCCATCGCTAACCCGAGCAGCATCAACACAACCCGGATGGATACCCAGGGGGTGGGGTCCCGATCCCGCCAACCATCCCCGGATCCGAGACGGAGCCGATAGCCGGTCCGCCCGGCTGCTATGCTGGCTAAAACCGAACGCCATACCACTGGAGCCCACCACACTCGATGTCCGAACCTGTAAAGATCACCGTCCGCCCCAACGGCCCGCTCCGCGTCGAAGGCCCCATCGTCCTCACCGACGCCGACGGCCGCCAGTGGGACCTGACCGACAAGCCCGCCATCTCCCTCTGCCGCTGTGGCGCCAGCCAGAATCGCCCCTTCTGCGACGGCTCTCATAAAACGATCGGCTTCCAATGCGCGGCAAGTCCCGGGCCTCTCACCTAGACCGCGGCTCCGTTCCGCAGATTCGATCCGGCCTCCGCCGCACCGCGTTGGTCGCTGCCGCCGCGTCTCTGCTCGCCGTCGCCGTCGCCGCCGCTGCCCAGCCGCCGGACCTCAGTCAGTACACCGGCCTCTACCGCAGCACCGCCGACCCGCAGGTCGTGCATTCGATCTACGTCGAAGCCGGAACGCTCTTCGCCGAAAGCGAGCAGCGCCCGCGCCAGCCTCTGACGCCTGAAGCGCCTGATCGCTTCCGCATTCCCAATCCCGACGCGCACGTCGTCTTCCTGCGCAACGCCGCCGGCGCGGTCACCGGCCTGCGCGTCCTGCTCAACGGCAGCAATCAGGTCCTTTCCGAGGAGCAGCGCTTCTCCAGCACCGCCACTCGCCTCAACCACTACCGCCAGTACATCGGCGAACAGGCTGAGATCCCGATGCGCGACGGCGTGCATCTGCACACTGTCATTCTTCGCCCCGCTCAGCTCGAGCCCGGCGAGAAGCTTCCGATCCTCATGGATCGCACGCCCTACGGGATCGCCTCCTGGGATTCGGACAACATCAACCGCCTCAAGCCGGAGCTTGCCGCCTCCGGCTACATCTTGGTCTTTCAGGACATCCGCGGGCGCTACGGCTCGGAAGGCAAGTTCGTCATGAACCGTCCGCTTGCCGCCTCGACGGAGGGCATCGACGAGACCACCGACACCCGCGACACCATCGACTGGCTGCTCGCCAACCTGCCGAACAACAACGGACGCGTTGGCGTCTACGGCGTCTCCTATGACGGCTTCCTGGCCGCGATGGCCGGGATCCACGCCCATCCCGCGGTGAAAGCGATCTCGCCCCAGGCTCCCATGACCGACGTCTGGCTCGGCGACGACTTCTTTCACAACGGCGCCTTCCGCGAGACCTACGGCTTCGACTACGTTCAGCAGATGGAAGCGCAGAAGACCGACACCCGCGTGGACATGCACGACGACGCGTATGACTTCTTCCTCGATCACGTCAACTTCGCTGGAGCCGCCGCAGCCGCCCACATGGAGGCGCTGCCCACGGCGCAGGCCTTTCTCACCCAGCCTGCCTACACGCAGTTCTGGCGCGATATGGCCGTCCAGCCGCATCTCGCCTCAGTCAATGTTCCAACCCTCGAAGTCGGCGGCTTCTGGGATCAGGAGGACCTGTGGGGAACCCAGGCGGAGTACGCCGCTCTCAAGCCGCACGACCCCGATACCTGGCTTGTCCTCGGCCCATGGAACCACGGCGGCTGGGAGGGGACAGGGAAGAGCCTCGGAAACGGCTACGGGCAGATCGACTTCGGCCAGCCGACCGGCACCTTCTACCGCTCCAGGCTGGAAGCTCCCTTCTTCGAGCACTTCCTCAAGAGCCGTGCCGATTACCCTCAGCCAAGCGCCACCACTTTCCGCACCGGCGTCAACGAATGGGAGACGTACTCGGCCTGGCCGCCCTCGTCGCAGACCACCGCCGCCCGGCTGTATCTCTCGAGCGGCCACAGCTTGTCCTTCACCGCACCCACCAGCTCCAGCAACACGGTCGCGGCCTCGTACATCTCCGATCCCGCGAGCCCGGTGCCCTACCGGCACCGTCCTATCCAGTCCACCTACGCTACCGGCTCCAAGTGGTACACCTGGATGGTCGAGGACCAGCGCTTCGTCATCTCGCGGAAGGACGTCGCCAGCTTCACGACGCCGCCGCTCGAACACGACGTGACTGTGACCGGAGAAGTCTTCGCCGACCTCTTTGCTTCGACCACCGGTTCGGATGGTGATCTTGTGGTGAAGTTGATCGATGTCTCTCCCACGGAAAACACGCTGTCGCCGGGCTATCAACTGATGATCGCCGGAGAGATCTTCCGCGGTCGCTATCTGCACAGCTTCTCCACCCCTCAGCCACTCGTACCCAACCGCGTAGAAGAGTATCGCTTCAGCCTTCACGCGGCCGACCACACCTTCCTCCGCGGACACCGCATCATGGTGCAGGTCCAGTCCTCCTGGTTCCCGCTGTATGACCGCAACCCGCAGACGTTCGTGCCCAACATCATGACAGCTCCGCGGAAGGCGTACAAAGCCCAGACGGTCACCCTGTACAGCTCTCCGGAATATCCCTCCGCGGTGGAAGTGCCGCTGCTCACGGTTGGAAAATAAACCCGAAGCCAAACGCTAGGGGCACGCCAGATCGGCACGACCCGAGTCGATTCCCATTTTGAAACTGCGATCTCCTAAAGCTTGCTAATTTTCTGCCGATAACTCCTCCAAGTAGTGGATTCTGGAGTGGCAGTACTTCAAAACATGACCACTGGCGGTTCGGAAAGATCCCTTATCCGCCGCCTGGCCGAGATTTACGTGTTTTGACGGAGGGAGAGCAGAAATGCGCGTTTTGATTGTGGAAGATGATCAGGATCTTGGGCCTTTCCTCAAGAAGGGCGTTGAGAACGAGGGACATTCGACAGAATGGCTGCTGGATTCGGAGGCAGCCCTCGAGTACGCGGCCGAAAACTCACCTGATCTCATCCTGCTGGACCTGGGAATCGCCGGTCGTGACGGGCTGGAAGTTCTTACCGAACTAAGGGCCCGAGGCTCCGATGCCGCGATTCTGGTACTCACCGGCCGCAGCGATCTCCAGACCCGCATCCAGAGCCTGGATACCGGCGCAGACGACTGCTTGCTGAAGCCGTTCAGCTTCCTCGAGTTCACGGCGCGCTGCCGAGCGCTCCTCCGCCGGCGCTGGCAAGGCGCAAACTCCGTGCTCCGACATGGGGAGCTGGAACTTCAGCGGATTCATCACCGGGTTATCTATGAGGGTCGGGAGATCAATCTCACTGCCACGGAGTTTTCTCTGCTCGAGTACCTCATGCTGCACCGCGGTGAGAACGTCTCCAGGAGCGAACTTCTGGCTCACGTCTGGAAGACCGAGGACAACAACGGTACGAACATCGTCGATGTGTACATCAATTATTTGCGTCGCAAGCTGGAGAGCACGGAAGGCGGCTCCGACAAGGACCTCATCCAGACGGTGCGCGGCGTGGGCTATCGTATCGGAGGAGCGCCTTCCAAGAGGTCGGTCCTGCGCCGTGCCTTCACGCCCGCTGTTTCGTCCGGCATGGGTGAATCTCTGGCCTCGCATCACGTCTAAGAAATGAGGGACGATCAGAGCGCCAGTTGGAAACTTGAAGCACGGGGGCGAACTTTGGGAATACGGCTGCTGCCCCTTGGCCCGAAATCGGTTACTGCCAACGAATAGGCCCGCGATTTTTGGTGCAAAACTGGTGCATGGGTCGTATGATTTAGCCGCCCGGAAACAAGCGGGCCCGCAGACTGTAGATGGTCGAAGGAAGTAAGTACGATGAAATGGCTACGCACCCTATTCGAGTATTGGCGTCGCTGGAACGAAGTTCACTGAAGATGGCTTAGGCTGGAATTCTCCAACCACTTGCCAAATCTGAGCGAGCTACGCGCAGCCCGGTGAAGCGCGCTTCAAATCCCCCTATCCGGCGCTGCCTCTGTTTTGCGATCTGGCAAGTCTAGCCGTCGCAGCAGGCCACCGAACTACTATCATGGGAAGTGGAGACTTCCTCATGAGAGAAAGCAAGACGCCGCGCGTGGTCGCCGCGGCCTTTCTTGGGCTGCTGTTCGGAGCCTATAAGCACTTCCAACAGATCCGCGAGCTCGCTGCGGGACGGCAGGCCTTTCTGGCCCAGCAGAACCTGCAGTTCGACAAAATTACCAAAACCCACTCCATGACCCTGATGATGATCGCTGGATTGATCCTGGCATTCATAGGGGCGGCACTCTATGAGGCGATCGCATATGCCTTCACCAGGTTGATTCCACCCGTCGAAGTGGAGGAATAAGGATGGGAGGAGGGGCCGACCAGGCAGTTTTTGCCGACGTAGAAGAAGCGGTGGCTCAGATCCGCGCGGGCAAGATGGTCGTCGTGGTCGATGATGAAGACCGCGAGAACGAAGGGGATCTGACCCTGGCGGCCGAGCATGTGACGCCGGAGGCGATCAACTTCATGGCCAAATATGGGCGTGGGCTGATCTGCCTGACGCTGACGGAGGAGCGCGCGGATTATCTGCGGCTGCCGCCAATGACGAGTGAGAATACCTCCCGTTTCGGCACGGCGTTCACCGAATCCATCGAGGCACGTGAGGGCGTCACCACCGGCATCTCAGCCGCGGACCGGGCGCACACCATACAAGTCGCCATCGATGCAAAATCCGCGGCCAACGATCTGGCTCGTCCGGGCCACGTATTCCCCTTGCGTTCCAGACGCGGTGGCGTGCTGGTCCGGGCAGGACAGACGGAGGCATCGGTGGACCTGGCGCGTATGGCCGGGCTGATCCCCGCGGGCGTTATCTGCGAGGTGATGAACGAGGACGGCACCATGGCCCGGGTTCCGGACCTGACCCGCTTTTGTGCCGAGCATGGCCTGAAGATGGTGACGGTCGCCGCCCTCATCCGGTACCGTCTGCAGCACGAGCGCTATATCCATCGCGCAGGCGAAGCGATGCTGCCGACTCCCTATGGAGAGTTCCGTATGATCGCTTACGAGAGCGAGGTGGACGGCACCGAGAGCCACGTGGCGCTCGTCTACGGGGAGGGCCTGGGAAGCACGGCGGCCGATGAACCGGTGCTGGTGCGGGTACATGCGCACTGCCTCGCAGGAGACGTCTTTGGTGCGAGCACATGCGACTGCAGGGCAATGGTGGACAATTCGCTGCGCATGATCGCCGAAGCCGGTCGCGGCGCCCTTGTTTACCTTCACAATGGAACCCGCGGCTTCGGGATTGACAGAACAGTGGGCTCGGCAACGACGCCCAATCGGCTGGTGCTGCACCGCGATCCGAACGCCCGCCACGCCGAGGACGAAGCGCACCGGGTGCAGAAGACGTTACGGCAAGTAGGTTTGGGTGGACAAATTCTCTCCGACCTTGGGATCCGGCGCATACGGCTGCTCACGAACACCAAAACGCACGTGCCCGCGCTGCAGGGTTTTGGGATCGAGATCGTCGAGCAAGTGCGAGTTCCCCTGGCATCTGCCCCCGCCACTTCACACCAGTGCTGAGGATTCGGCAGCTAGCCTCGTTATCGCAGAGACGCGCGAACCGGCTATCTCTGCTGTGGCGGAGAGTCGTGCGGTGGTGCTTGAGACAGCCATCTGACCTCCGACGCTTCCTGCAACATCTGTGCGCAGAAATTAAGGACCTGATATTTCTCCCATGGGCTGGCGGGCATCCCTACCTTGACGTGTTCGATCCAGGGGCTTACCAGAATGTGTACCTTCGGATTGCCGGCGGTGACTTTTCGGATCCACTCCACCTCCCCGACTGGAAAGACCGGATCCTTTGAGCTGTGCAGCACGTAGAGAGGAATTTTCCAGTCGCTCAGCACGCTGGAAGGTGAAATGGCATCCAGTTCCGCGCGATGGCGCTCCAGTACTCTGCGGTACAGGTTCCGGAACTCGGCGCTCTCAGCCGTTTTGATCTGCCGATACTCCTCAAGTTGCCGTGGTGTCATACGCTTGCGTGCCGGAGAATCGGGAGGCAGCTCGTTCCCTTCGTGGTCGCGATACCAGCCGATGGCGGCGCTCAGGTTGGGCAGGTCCTCGGGCGGTGCCAGTTCATCCAAATATTCGGCCGAGAGCTGTAGCGGGCCTGGCGAGTCTCCCTCGTAAGGCCGGCCGTTCGGGTCGACCACGCGATCCCGAATGTAGTAGTGGCCGATATTATCGAGGCTGTAGTAGCCGGAGTTACAGAAGAGGACCTTTACATCCCCGGCAACGGAGGGCTGAACTGCCGCAGGCACGATGAGTCCGCCGGAGAAGCTGTTCCCCACGAGCGCGACCTGCTGGCCGGTCCTCTGGGCCGTCCAGCGGATGACATCATCGATGATAGTCATGTCGGACGATCGCATCTCGAAGTTCGACTCCGCCGGCAGATCCGGCAGCACTATCAGGAAACCTACCCTCGCCAGATGTCGGCCGATGTCATTCATGTACCCATGGCGATATCCGGTACGCACCAGGCCATGCACCAGCACGATAGGCGGCGGATTGCGCCTGTTTACCGGCCGGTACATCCGCATTCGGACAGGCCCTGCAGTGCCGGGGATTGTGAACTCGCTGAACTCAACGTTGTAATTGAGCAGTCGCTCATACGCCCTGAGAACAGTCGGCCTCTCATAGTTATGTGAAAGGATGACCGAGGCGCGGAGCAGCTTGTAGTTGTATGTCAGTCCGAGAATGGCCAGCAGAGCCAGGGAACCTGCAATCCGAAGCGGGCGTGCAGGTTTGTTCGTCAGCCTCGAAATGCGATGGCGCGTTCCATCTACCGATGGAGCGGCTTCGACCTTGCCAGCGATCGAACCCATATTCCCCTTGGACGTAAGCCGTTGAACCGGAATGCAAATATACCTCACGGAATCCAGCTCAGGCCTCATTTTTTGTCGGCTGCCGCACGTATCGCACTGACCAAGTGCCGCCGAAGCGAGCCATGCTGTCGCATCCTTTCAACCCTGGGTCCAGCATGCGCATCCTACCGGCGCAAGCAAGGTGAGAGGCAGATCAATTCCCGGAGAGAGATGAATGGCAGCCGAGCATCAGCAGAAGACGAATGAATTGCAGGATCCGCGGGAGCGGTTTCCTAAGCCGCCGTATCCTGCGCAGCAGCAGCCAGCGCCGGGCAGCTCGCAGCAGCTCGATCCACCGGCCGATTATGGAGAGCATAGTTACACCGGGTCGGGAAGGCTGGCCGGGAGGGTTGCGCTAATTACAGGCGCAGATAGCGGCATCGGGCGCGCCGTTGCAGTGTGCTTCGCGAAGGAAGGCGCGGAAATCGTGTTTACCTACCTCGCCGAGGAGGAGCGCGACGCGCGTGAGACGGTGAAGATTGTGGAGTCACTCGGACGCCGCGTCCGGGCAATCCCCGGGGATATCCGGCAGAAAGCCTTCTGTCAGCGCCTGGTGCAGGACGCAGTCCAGGAGTTCGGGCGCTTGGACATCCTGGTCAACAACTCGGCGTTCCAGCGGACCTACGAAAAGATTGAGGATATTCCCGAGGATGAGTTCGACGCGACCATGCGGACGAATATCTATGGCACGTTCTTCATGACTCAGGCGGCGCTGCCGAAGATGAGACCGGGCGGCGTGGTCATCAACACCTGTTCCATCCAGGCCTTTGAGCCCTCAGAGCAACTGGTGCCGTACGCCGCCACCAAAGCTGCCCTGGTGAGTCTGACCAAGAGCATGGCCAAAGTGGCGATGAAGTCCGGTATTCGGGTGAACGGCGTAGCTCCCGGCCCGGTTTGGACTCCGCTGATTCCCTCCACGATGCCAGTGGAAAAGGTGAAGATGTTTGGGCAGAATACGGTGTTTGGCCGCGCGGCTCAGCCCGTGGAGCAGGCCGCCATCTTCATCTTCCTCGCCTCCGATGACGCGAGCTACATCACCGGCGAGATCTACGGCGCGACCGGCGGCCGGACTCCGCTGTGACCAGGCACATACACGGGCTCTACGCAGAACGTCTGGATCAATAGGGCGTGCGGAAGCCGCGGCGCTCAGGAGCGGATTGCGCGGTAGAGGCCGGCAGTGCCGAAGGTGTAGCTGGTCCAGGTGGGATCCTTGAAGCCCGCTTCCAGGATCAGCTCTTTCATCTTTGAAGGTTGCGGAAAGCGCGCAACCGAGTGCGGCAGGTAGGTGTAAGCGGACCGATCGCGCGAGATCCAGCCCCCGATGGTCGGCAGGATCCGCTGGAAGTAGAGGTTGTAAAGGGAGCCCACCAGACCCTCGGGCTGATTGCATTCGAGAATCGCAATCTGGCCTCCAGGACGCAGCACGCGGTGCAACTCGTTTAATCCGCCAGGATAGCTGGATAGATTGCGAAAGCCGAAGGCGAAGGTGACGAGGTCGACGGAGGAGTCGGCCAGCGGCAGCCGCAGAGCATCGGCCTCAATGGGCACGATGTTGCGGCCGGCGAACTTGGGCAAAGCACGGGAGAGCATCGGGTGCGAGAAGTCGGCGGCCAGCACAGGAGCTCCCGCGCGAGGACGGTGCCGGTAGAGCGCCAGCGTCATATCGCCGGTCCCGCAGCAGAGGTCAAGCACGACAGCGTTGGGCCGGCGAAGGATGGGCCGAAGCGCGCGAGCAGCACGGAACCACCACGTACGATCCAAGCCAAAAGAGAGCAGATGGTTGGCGCGGTCGTACGTCGGCGCAATGGTATCGAACATGCGCCGGATATTCTCCGCCGCAGCGCCAGGAGAGGTGACGCCGATAGGGCGTGCTCCCGGGGTTGGCTCGCGTGTGGTCTCGGTCGGCACTGCCTCTATGGTATGACGTTCCGTGAGTTGATGTGGGGCCTCGGAGTTACGAGGAGTCAGCATGCCGCATGGTCTTGCGAGGCGGACACGAGTTGGAGGCGAACAATCCTGTGGCGCGAAGTTACTGCATCAAAGTTCCGCTGTACGTGCGCAGCTCGTCAGCATTTCGGACAGATGCGACGTTTTCGCCTTTCAGACACAGTTCGCGTCCTGCAGCCAAGTGGAACTTCAGGAAGTCGGAAGAATTCAGCTGTCCCGGGAACAACCAATCGTGAAGTTCAAGAAGGATGAGCGGAAACTTGTTGAACGATGCAGAATCGGGAGTAAAGATGTCTCGTTCAGCGCCCTCGATATCCATCTTGAGAAGCAGAGGAGCATACCGCTCCGACGGCTTCTCTTGCAGAATCCGGGCCAAGGAGATCATTTGCACTTCGACGCCTATCTTCTCCGTCGTGGTTCTGAACGCCCAGTCTTCTCCCAGGTCCTGGAGATACGCAGAACCGTCAAAGGCGGCTAGTCCGGCCAAACGAAGATCTACATCGAGATTCGCTGTGTTGTGTTGGAGTAGTTCAAAGTTCGCTCGTGCAGGTTCGATAGCGACGATATGAGCTTTGGGATAACGATGATTAAACCAAAGCACACTGGCTCCAAGATTTGCTCCGGCATCAATGATCAGCGGAGTGAGCCCAGCCTTAAGCGCCTGCTCATATTGAGTCTGCACATAGTTGCCGTGAGCGCCTCGAGGAAAGTCGTATTGCCGATCTTTGAAGCACTGCTCAAGAACAATGCGATCGGGGGGCGTACGGCGATGCCGAATTGTGAACTTGCTGCCTTGGCAGACGATGGTTGATATCTTCTGCTCCGATGGCAAGCTAGGGTTCTTCAAGCCCCTAAGCTTGTGAAACGTAGCGCGCGCCGATTTGTATGCTCTATCGCCGAGAGCGTTCGAGCGCACAGCGGAAATGACCCCAGAGACGATGCTCATCTGATAGCTCTCTTGAATGGAAGAACCCTCACCATGATATCTGAGGGACTCGGCCGACTTAGTCCATCGCTTTGAACATCGCGCGGGTCGCCGACAGCAACTCGTCATCCGTGACATCGAACGCAATCTGGGTGCTCCCGATGCCCGTAGCCAGGACGTACGCGCGGCGGCCGCTCCGCTTCTTCTTGTCGCCATACGTCAGCGCAACGAGTTTGGCCGGGTCGGCGCGGAAGGTCGGCAGGGGACCGTACTGCAGAATGCAATCGCTCATTCGTTCGAACTGCTTCTGCGTAATGTTCCCGCGGCTGTGCGAGAGGTGCAGTGCCGCCAGCATACCCCACGCTATTGCTTCACCGTGGAGAAGCTTACGGTATTGCGTAGCGGCCTCGATCGCATGCCCAATCGTATGGCCAAAATTCAAGATCATGCGCAGGCCCGATTCTTTTTCGTCCTGACTCACCACGTCCGCTTTCACTCGGACAGACGACGTGACCACCCGCGTCAGCGAGGCTCGATCGCCCCCCAGAATCGCATCGGCGTTTCTTTCCATGAAAGTGAACAGGCGCGGGTCATAGATGATGCCGGCCTTGATCGCCTCCTGCAAGCCGGCGCGGAGTTCGGCGGGGGGAAGTGTCCGCAGGGTATCGATATCCGAGAGAACCGTAAGCGGATGGTGGAAGCTCCCCACTAAATTCTTACCCGCTGCAAGATTAACCCCGGTCTTTCCCCCAAGGGAGGAATCCACCTGTGCCAGCAGCGTGGTTGGAATACCGATATAAGGAATTCCGCGCATGTAGATGGCTGCCAGAAAACCAGTCAGGTCGCCGACAATCCCTCCACCGAAGGCAAGGAGGATGGAATCCCGATCTGCTCCGGCACCAACGAGCTGCTCGGCGAGAGCTTCCACCTGCTCGAGACGCTTGTGACGTTCTCCCGGAGGCAGAAATAAAACGCTGGGCTGCGAATCGGCAGGGAAGCTCGACAGAAACGGCTGTTGCCATAACGACCATATTTCCGGCGACGTCACAACGAAGCTTCGCAGAGGTCGCTTAGCCGAGGCGGTAAGCCGCCGCAGGCGAGGGAACAGAGTGGGGAGAAGACCCGAACCAATATGAACGTCGTACTGCGCTTGCGGGGTGTTGACTCGAACGGAAGGCACGTTGGCTCTATCGTACCGCAGCGCTTGTGAGGCGCTGCGGCAGGGCAGAGGTGCAGGCATGGCAGACACCGGAGCAGTCTGGTATCTGCCGAAACGGCTGCTGAGGGTTACAGGTTCGTGAAATCGGCGAACTGGTTTCGGAGGCTGATCGCAAAGATTCCTACGAACGCAAGCACAGGCGGAAGAAAGAAAAGGTACATGGAACTCCTTGATCAATAAGCCGGGTGAGCGGCGAAATGTGGTCTTGATCCAGGAGATTGCAAGAGAATTGCCAAAACGTGCAACGTTTTGCAGGCGACCCACCGCCAACCACTTTTCAGCGACTTACGAGGCGAGCATCCCATCCCAGCCGTCGAAAGGGAAAATCATTTCCCACAGCGGAATGGAAATTGTTTGCCTACACGGCAGCCGTCGGCTTAGGACGCGTCAGCAGGGAAGCGGCAATCGTAATCGCCAGCACGGCCACAATCACCCCCAGCGAAATAAGGGGGCCCACTTCAAACCAGCGCGCCCCCAGCATCTTCACTGCGGCAAATCCCAGGACAGCCGCCAGCCCATAATGGAGGTAACGCAGCCGCACCAGCATTCCGATCAGCAGGAAGTACAAAGAGCGCAGTCCCATCACTGCCATGATGTTGGAGCTGTAGGCGAGAAACGGGTGCCGCGTAATCGAAAGGACTGCAGGAATCGAGTCGAGCGCGAAGATGACGTCGGTGATCTCGATCGCCGCCAGCGCGAGAAATAGGATCGTCGGCATCCATCTGCCGTCTTCGCGGACGAAGAAGCTCTCCTGGCGCATACTGATGGGTTGATACCGCTTGAGCCACCGGATCCAGCGCGGCTCTTTAATCTCCTCTGAGTCGGGTTCGTTGTCGGGAAACAGCAGACGGATGGCGGCAAACAGCAGAATTGCCGCAAACACGTATGTGACCGCCTCGAACCGCTGAAGCAGAGAAAGGCCTCCCATAATGAAGGCGCCGCGCATCACGATCGCTCCGCCGACTCCCCAGAAGAGCACCTTCGGCTGGCGCTCGGGAGCCACCTGGAACATCCGGAACAGCAGCAGAAATACGAAAAGATTATCGACCGAGAGCGACTCTTCCAGGGCGTAGCTGGCGATGTATTCAATTGCGCTGCCTCGCCCAACACTCAGCCAGACATAGCCGCCGACCGCCAAGGCGGCAGCTATCCACAGAATCGTGACAACAACTTCCGTGTGGTGGCGCGAGCGCCCTAGACGAGCGCGTCGCCGCACATAGATCAGCTCGGAGCCGAGCAGCATCGCCAGCAGTACGTGGAATCCGATCCAGTGGCTCAGCGGAGTTACGTCCATTCAGCTTCGATGCTATCGCGAAGCAGGCACTCTCGGATTAGCGCGCGTTGATCAGCCGAATCAGCTCAAGAAAAATATCAGCGGCAGTCTGGAGCGATTGCGGGCTGATCTTGTCCAGGGTGTCGTCTGCCGTATGGTGGTAGCCGTCCGGGGTGGAGGCGGTACGCGGGCCGTAATCGCTGTCGATCACATCCAGCGCCGGAACGCCACGCTGCAGGAACGGGATGTGGTCGTCCGTTTCGTAGCCCTCTCCGGAAATATTTCCCGAGTGATGCGTGTTCGCCGCTGCCTTCCGCAGCAGATCGCGCAGCCACGGTGTTGAGGACTGGTCCCGCAGGATGTCCAGGTCCTTATCGCCCAGCATGTCAGCCACGAGGAGTGCCTTGATGCGCCGATCGGTGCCATCGGAGTACCACTTGGCCGCAAGATGGCGTGTGCCGTACAGCGAATCCTGGTCTGACCACTGCTGCACCGCTTCTTCTCCGTCATCGAACACCAGCCAGACCGAGTACCCGTCCGGCGGATGAACGCGCAGATACTGGCCAATGGCAATCAGGAGCGCAGTGGTGCAGGCGCCATCGTTCGCCCCTACAAAGTGGATATTGCGCAGCGGATAGTTGGTCTCGTAATGGCTGGCCAGGACGATCACGCCATCGCGCTTGCCGGGATAGCGGACTATGTAGTTGCGCAGCGTCTGCGGACCCGCGGGAGTATTGACGGTGAACTCGTCCTTCTCGAAGTGGCCCTTAGCCTCCTCCGGCTTGAAGTGCTCCGCGATAAACTGCTCCGCTGCAAGATGACCCGGAGAGCCGTTATAGCGCTTGGGCGCGACGGCAAGAAGCTGTTGCGTCAGTGCATAAACCGTCTGGCCGGAGACGCCGGACGCCGCCGCTTTTTGCGCACGCGCAGGCCGGCTGCCTGCGAGCAGCGGCAGGCAAAGGCAGAGCATCTGGACGCCGGTCATCAGCGCTCGGACAGGAGCAGCTTTCATAGGATTCAGGCCCGCGGATTTCAAGTTCATTGGGCTAGTGCTCGTGCTTTCTTACGGGTGCGGTCGAAATAATAGGCGACACCGACCCCCAGGAAATAGAGCACGAGCATGGGGCTTGCGAAGAGACACATACTAACGGGGTTTGGGTCGGGACAAATGACGGCGGCAATCACAAAAATGGCCAGGACTGCGTATCGGAAATGGCGGAGCAGGAATTTCGCATCCACAATATCGAACAGTGCCAGGAAAAAGATCAGGATGGGCAGCTCAAAGCAGATGCCCAGCCCAAGGATGACCGACAGGAAGAAACCTGTGTAGTCATCAATGGTGATCATGTGGTTGAAGTTCTTGCCAAAGTCCAGCACCAGCACCTTGATGGCACCAGGCAGAACCCACCGATATCCGAAAAATGCACCGGCAACGAAAAGGAAGATGGTGGCGGACATAAAGGGCACGACGTATTTCTTTTCGTTCGCATACATGCCCGGCGCGATGAACAACCACACCTGATACAGAATGAACGGGCTGGCGAAGATCGCGCCGAACACGAACGACGTCTTGATCATCAGGTTGATTGCGTCTGTTGGATGTGTCTGCGTCATGTGCTCGCCGATGTCGAGCAGAGGCCGCTGCAGAAACGCGATCAGCTGGTTGTGGAAGATGCCGGCAATAGCCGCTCCCAGAACCAGATAAACGATGGAGTGGATTAGGCGCTTGCGCAGCTCCTCCAGATGCTCCATCAGGCTCATGCCCGGGAGTTCTACCCGTTCCGCTACGGACCTGCGGGCCTTTTCCAGCGGTTCGAACTCAGTCATCTGTTCCTCAACCATGGAGAGTCTGGGTCTCCAGTTCGGCTTCCGGGCTCGCGCTGGAGGCAGCCGGCTCCTTGGCTACGGGCAGGCCGGTCGAGGGCGGCATCATCGCGAGATCGCCAGAGGTCGCAATCGGAAGCGGCGCGGCGGCAGGTTCATCGCCCGGCTCCGCAGCGATGGCTGCCGCGGCTGCCGGCGGTGCAATGCTGTTCTCGTCCATCGAGTCGAATTCCGGGGTGCCGTTGCCTGCAGCCTCAGCGAAGGACGGCGGATCAGGTGGCTTGTGTGCGTCAGGCAGCCCGGCAGGCGGGCTATGCGGAGCCGAGGCCTCCAGCGCGGCAATCTGCTTCTGCCGGTCCGCCTGTTCGGAGATGCGAAGCTCCTCTTCCATTTGCATCCGGAACTCGTTGGAGGCACGGCGGAAATCACCCATCAGCTTACCCAGCTGGCGGGCGAGCACCGGCAGCTTCTTCGGGCCGAAGAGGAGAAGAGCCAGCAGAATGATGAACGCGCTATCGCCGAAACCCGGCATATCGAAACCAATGATACGGCTTCTGTATAGACGGAAACAAATTACGAACATACCGGCGGCGGGCGCCCCGCTGAGGCAACGTCATCGCCCTCATCCTGAACCTGAGAGCCCAACGCCGCAGGAGTAGTACCTCCGCATGGCAAAGTGGAAACCTACTTGACATAACTGTACTGAACCGTTCAGTATGTATTGGCGCTGTCAGGAGCCCAGATCATGATCCGTGTACGCAACCTGGTGAAGAGCTTTGGATCTTTCACCGCGGTCAACGACGTCTCCTTTGAGGTCCCCGCCGGAGAGATCTTCGCATTCCTCGGGCCCAACGGAGCCGGCAAGACCACCACCATCAAAATGCTCACCACGCTCTTGGCCCCAACCAGCGGCTCCATCGAGCTGGACGGCCTCGACCCTCTGCGACAGAAGAACGAGGCGCGCAAACGCTTCGGCATCGTCTTCCAGGACCCAAGCCTCGATGGCGACCTCACCGCGGCGGAGAACATGGAGATCCATGGCGTCCTTTACCACGTGCCGTCCAAGCTTCGGAAGCAGCGGACGGAGGAACTGCTCAAGCTCTTCGAGCTCTGGGATCGTCGGGGCGACCAGGTGAAGAAATTCTCCGGAGGTATGAAGCGGCGCCTGGAGATCGCTCGTGGATTCCTGCATACGCCGCGCATCCTCTTCTTGGATGAGCCCACGCTGGGGCTCGATCCGCAGAGCCGCAATCAGCTCTGGACGCATGTGAAGCGGGTGAATGAGGCCGAGAACGTAACCGTATTCCTCACCACGCACTACATGGATGAGGCAGACCGGGTCGCGCACCGCGTCGGCATCATCGACCACGGCAAGCTGGTGACGCAGGGCACGCCCGCCGAAATCAAGCAGCAGACGGAGTCCGAATCGCTGGAGGATGCCTTTCTCAAGCTGACAGGCTCCACCATCCGAGATGAGGGTGCCGATCCTGCCGCGCAGATGCGTCAGTTCGCAAAGATGTGGGGAGGGAAACGATGAGTGCGATTTATATTCTCTGGCTGAGAGAACTCAAGCGATACACGCGGTCCCGCGCTCAGATTGTGGCCTCCCTTGGCCAGCCTCTGCTGTACTTGCTGGCCCTCGGATTCGGACTCGGGCCGGTATTCCAGCGCGCTGGCAACGGCAGCTACCTGCAGTTCATGGCTCCTGGCGTAATCGGGATGTCGGTGCTGTTCTCCTCCATCTTTTCCGGTCTCGGCCTGCTCTGGGATCGTCAGTTTGGTTTTCTCAAAGAGACTCTGGTCGCGCCCGTCTCGCGCCTGCAGATCATGATTGGTCGCACCCTCGGCGGAGCCACGGTCGCGGTCATCCAGGGAATGCTGGTGATGGTCATCTGCTTGATCGCGGGATTCCGGCCGGCACACTTGTGGGCCATCCCGCTCGCCCTCGGCTTCATGGTCCTCATTGCACTCCTGTTTGCAGCGCTTGGGATGGCCATCGGCTCCGGCCTGCAGGACATGCAGGGCTTTCAGCTCATCATGAACTTCCTGGTCATGCCCATTTACTTCCTTTCCGGGGCGCTGTTTCCCCTCAAGAACCAGGGAGTGGTGATGAAGTATGTGACTCACGCAGATCCGTTGGCGTACGGGATCGATGGCATGAGAAACGTGCTTGGATCGCCGCTCGCCGCCTTTGACACTCGCCTGGATCTCCTGGTTTTGGTGCTGGTCGGATGCGTTCTGCTTGCCTTCGGGGCATACCGATTCCATAAGATCGAAATATAGGAATGTCCCGATCCCGCAGCACCGAAGCTCATGACAAGGTAGTGCACACCGCGCTCACGCTGTTTGGCGCTCGCGGTATCGATTCCACCAGCATGGATGCGATCGCTCGCGAGTCTGGCGTCAGCAAGGCCACCATTTACAACCACTGGGAGAACAAGGAAGCTCTCCTGATGGAGGTCATGCTCCACGTCAACGGACTCAATCGCGAGCAGGAAGACGTGGACACAGGCGATCTGGAGCGCGATCTCGCCACCATTTTGAGCCGTAAGCCGCCGGGCGAGTTTGAGGAAGCCCGCAATCGAATGACGCCCGGACTGATCGCTTATTCAGCAGTGCATCCGGAATTTGGTCAGGCCTGGAGAAATCGCGTCATGGAGCCGCCCAGACAGGCCCTCCGCCGGGTCCTGAAACGCGGAATCGACCGAGGAGTGCTCGAGCCCACAGTTGATTTGGATCTTGCGATGGCACTCCTGCTGGGACCGCTGCTCTACAACCACATCTTCACCAAAGGGACCGGCGAGAAGAAGCGCGAGATCGGAGCAGCAATCGCACACGCCTTCGTACGTGCATTTGGAGCGCAGGCCCCTGCTAAGAAGTCGAAATAGCGATCAAACCGGGATCCTTCAATGACACCATGTACATCGATTTTGGCCTTCCAAATCAAGCACCTACTTCCGTTTCCACAGGGAATTTCTTGACACGCAAAATAAAATGAAAGTAAGTGGCATAATGCGGAGCCGCGCGACCCTGGCGTGCCTCTTGCAGGCCAGCTCGAATCGTGGAGACGTTATAGAGTAGTAACTCCCCGGACTCAACTCCTTATTCGGGAACACTTTAGAAAAAGATATAGGGGGTACCCCCGCGACGCAGGCACCGGAGCACTCGCCGCCCTCAGTCGCCGCAACTCGCTGCAAGTGCGCGGATGGGCAAGGGCAGAGCCGGCTCAGGATCGTCGGAACCTTCAACGAAGCGATCGAAGAGCGATTCGTACAGACCGCGCCGACGGCCCAGCCGTTTGCGGCGAGCGCGAAGAAACTCAAAGCGAAAAGGCGAGGTCCGCTCGATCTGCTCTACATAACGCGCACTGAAGAACCGGTAGGACTCCGCAATCGCATTCACGATCAGGGACCGCCAGCTCATACGCAAAAGATCCTTGAGCATCCGGCTGCCACACGGCAGAGCTTCCATCTCGGCGGCGATGCAGTCGCTGAAGCTGAGAAGTTGGTTCGCGAGATCATCCAGGGGAACGCCCAGAGCCGCGGCACGCGAGAACAGTGTGGCAGAGCCGCTGCGCAGATCTTCACGGATGTCCTGCAGGTCGTCCCCAAGTTGCAGAAGCACACCCCATCGGAACGCAAACTGACTCTCCTGCGCGGTCAGCCAGCCACGAGCCAGGCATGCGTCAGCAAGCACGGACGAGCCGCCCTTGGCGCAACTCAGCCGAAGAAGCTCGGCCGCTGAGCGGAAAGGAACCGCGCTCGAAGCGCGACTCAATTGAGCCACGCTGTCCTGCTGAGCCTGATGGATCGCGAGCAGGCAATCGTACACGCCCGGAAACTGTTCGCGAGGATATTGCCCTTCGATCAGCGCTACCAGCTCCCAAAGAGCCGATTCGTGGGGATTGCCGGCTTCAATACGTTGCCCGCAAAGCCGCCGCCGGAACCGTTCTCCGAACTGCTGCTTTGCTTTCGCCGGAATCGCCGGCTGATCCAAATAGTTATCCGTATAGGGATAAAGCAGGCTGTACCCGAGGATCGAAGGGGTAAGCGCGGTCTCTTCACCCAACAGCGGCTGCAGCCCGCATGCGGTCCACGCATTGCGGCAGGCCTGCACGATGTCTGCTCTGTCGAGATCGGGATCGAAGCTGCGGGCCCAGCGCCCGAGTCCAGTGCCTACTGGCAGGAAACCCTCCGTAAGCATTTGGATCGCATCAGGAGGAAGATCGAGCGCCTCGGCAGAGAAGCGGCCGAAGGATGCCGTAGTTCGCGCCTGCAATGCGGATCGCTCCGCCGCTGTGGCAGCTCGGGTACGCAATTCCTTCTCAACTTCTGCCAGTGCGCGGTCGTAGGATTGCTCGCGTTGAATCTGTTCATGGGGCGAATAGATGCGCACCGCTGCCGGAGTTTGACTGGCGCAGGATTGCCAGAGTTCGCTTGTCCGATCGACTTGAGATTCGACCCACGGCCACGGAAAAGGCTGCATCATGCCTAGACAGGTACGGCAAATGCAACAGGAAAGTTCCGGCCAAAGTGAGAGAAGGGAATTGGTGGACGCGGAAGGAATCGAACCTTCAACCTGTCGATTAAGAGTCGAATGCTCTGCCAGTTGAGCTACGCGTCCGCCTGTGATGCGGCCCCTGTGGAGGGAGGGAAGCAGTCAGTCGAGCGGGCCTGAAGGGGCTCACAACTCACCGCGACCTGAAACAGAATAGCACAGGTGAATTCTCGTAAAACGTCCTGTGCCGTGCCCCGCATTCGGTGCTCAACCGACGAAAGCAACCTCCGCCTTAACTGGGATCACGCCCCGCTCGTACCCCATATCGAGCAGTTTGCGGATTGCTTCGCGGCCATCCTCGCCGTAGTTCAAGGTCCGCTCATTTACGTACATTCCGACGAATTTGTTTGCCAGTGCTGGATCCAGGTCACGGGCGAACTGCATCGCGTACTCGAGAGCCTCCTCGCGGTGCTCCAGCGCATGCTGAATGCTGTCGCGCAGGGCCTGTGTGGTAATCCGCATGGTCTCTTCGCCGAGCGACCGTTTGATCGCATTGCCGCCGAGCGGGAGCGGAAGCCCCGTCTGCTCGCGCCACCACGCACCGAGGTCGATGGCTTTGATCAGGCCATTGTCGCCGTAGGTCAGCTGGCCCTCGTGAATGATGAGCCCCGCGTCGAACTCGCCGGCAACTACAGCGGGAATGATCTTGTCGAAGGGAACGCTGACCGTCTCCACTTCCGGTGCGAAGAGTTTCAACGTGAGGTAAGCCGTCGTAAGCGGGCCCGGGACCGCGATACGCGTTCTGGCAATCTCGGCGTGACTGAGCTTGCGCGGAGCAACCACCATGGGCCCGTAACCCTCGCCCACCGAACCGCCGCACGCCATCAAGGCATAGTTGTTCTGAAGGTAGGGATAGGCGTGGAACGAAATCGCGGTAACGTCATAAAACGCCTCCCGGATCGCTCGCTGGTTCAGGGTTTCGATGTCCGTCAGCGTGTGGGTGAACTTGTAACCGGGAACCCGGACCTTGTTGGTCGCGAGACCGTAAAACATGAATGCATCATCGGAGTCCGGGCTGTGAGCAATCGTGATCTCCTGGGTTGCCGGCGTCGTGGTTGTCATCTGGTGCTGATCCTTGGCAAAGCGTTTCAGGTAATGAGAGAGGAAGGGTGTCCTGGCGGTCTTCTGTATCAATGCCGAACGTACCACCGATGCGAAGCGTAGATGCCGCCAGCCGCAATCACTTTGATCACTTCGCCCGGCAGAAAGGGGACGACTGCAAAGGTCGCTGTTCCGGAGAGAGAGCTGTGGAGCAGATGCTCAAACCAGAGGCCGCCCAGGAGAAAAGAGACTGCCGTTGCCAAGGTTCCGGCAACGAGAGCGGCCGCAAACCGGGAGCTGCGCGGCCGGAATTGCCGTACCGTGAATCCCGCAACGGCAGCAGCCAAAGGTATGGCCAGCAGAAAGCCTCCAGTTGGGCCGAGTAACTGCGCGATTCCGCCGGGTCCAGTCGGGCTGAACACAGGGAGTCCCATGGCACCCTCAGCCAGGTAAAGCAGGCCGGTGGAGAAGGCCAGGGAGGGCCCGAGCGCCAGACCGATGAGCAGAACGGCGAAGGTCTGCAGAGTGAGCGGCACAGGGGTGAAGAAAAGAGGGAGCGCGACATGGGCGCTCAGTGCCAACAGGGCATTTGCAGCCAGCACCATTCCGAGGCGTCCGGCGCGCGTGGACAAAAGTTCGCTTAGATTTGCTCGAGATGCTCGGGATACAGGTGCGGTGATCTGCATGGATCTCCTTGTCCCCCAAGAATACCAAGCGAATTGAAAACGCGTTTCCAGGAGCAGAGGTCAGAGCGCGTCCCGGTTGAGTATGACCATCTTGGTTCCTGGTTTACACAGCGTAGGTAACTGCCATTGACATCAGACTGCCCGGGGCTGAACTTGAGGATATGGGGAATTCCGTTCAATCTCGAGTGCATGCTCTTCTGCCGAAGAGCATTACCGGGCTGCTGGAGCGGTTCTCGATCGGCGGTCGCAAGGCCGCAACTGCCACAGCTGCGGTATTGGTCGTAGGGCTGGCGTATCACGTGGTTTTCGGCGCCAATGGCTTGTTTGTCTTCCAAAAGAAGCGCCAGGAGACTCGGCAACTTACCCGGCAGATGCAGGACCTGCAGCAGGAGAACGACTTGTTACGGACGCAGGTTCAGCGGCTCCAGTCCGATCCCAACGCAATTGAGCACCAAGCGCGTGAGCAGCTCCACTACACCCGACCTGGAGAAGTGATTTACGCGCTTCCGACCAAGTAGGAACGCTTTTCCTACTCATGAACCTGTCGTAAGCCCGTTAAGTTATTGTTAAGTCCCGAATGGCACAGCACTGTACAGGGACTTACGATCGGTTAGTTCGATCTATCTTCAAGTTGGCTGAAGGTCGCCCCGTGCTCTCGCTGCCATGGTGCTCACGCTTAGCTTGCGGGATGCTGGTCGGCATGGCGCTCGGAGGGCCCGCGCCTGGTCAGCAGCCATCGACGCCGACTGCACCGGTTGCCGCGCAGGCCGCCGGAGCAGTACCCTCCGTTACTCTCGATGAGGCAGTTCGGCGAGCGCGCGTCAACGAGCCTACGTTTGCGGCCGCAGTTGCGGCGCAAAGGACGGCGGCACTCGACCGTTCTATTGCAAAGTCGGCGCTGCTGCCGAGCGTGGTGTATCACAACGAATATTTGTACACGCAGCCTGTGCACTGTCCCACCTCAAACCTGATCTGCGCCCAAAATGCCGGGCTTACCACCGCCAATGCAAGCGCTGCAAACCCGGCCGTCGCCAGCACTGCCCCGCGTTTTATCGCCAACAACGCGGTGCATGAGTATCAGAGCCAGGGAGTGGTAAGCGAGACGATCGGCGTGCAGCAGTTCAATGCGCTCAGCAGGGCCACCGCCGCCGAAGCGGTCGCAACCGCGGAACTTGAGGTTGCCAGACGTGGTCTGGTGGTGACGGTTGCCAGTCTATTCTTTTCCTCTGCGACCTCGGAACGGCGCGTCTCAGTGGCGCAAAGGGCAGCCGCTGAGGCGGCTGGAGTCACTACACTCACGCAGCAACGTGAGGCCGCTCGTGAAGTTGCGCATGCCGATGTTGTGAAGGCACAGCTCGATCAGCAGCAACGTGAGCGCGATCTGGTGGATGCCAAACTCAACGCGGAAAAGGCGCGGCTGGAGCTTGGAGTCCTTCTTTTTCCAGATCCTCGCACCACATACGAACTGAGCTTTCCCGCGAGCCCCACTCCTGTGCCCTCGCGGGCCGACGTGGAAGCGGCGATGGCGAAGCGCAATCCTGAGCTGCAGAGCGCTCTTGCCAACGTGCACCTTGCTGATCTGGGTGTGACTGCCGCGCGCGCTGCATACCTGCCCTCGCTCGCATTCAACTACTTCTATGGGCTAGACGCTACGCAGCTTGCCCTCCGCGCACCCGACGGCAGCCGGAACCTAGGCTATGCTGCCAGCGCCACCCTGGACATACCCATATGGGACTGGTTCAGTACCCGCGACAAAATCAGGCAGAGCCAAATCGCTCGCGATACGGCCCGCACGGTGCTGACCAACACGCAACGCAAGCTCATTGCGAGTCTGGAAGAGAGTTACGCCGAAGCAGTGGCAGCTTACAGCCAGCTCGAGAGCTTGAATCAAAGTGTTTCCACTGCGGCGGAAAGTCTTCGGCTCACCCGGCTGAGCTACTCGGCTGGCGAGACCACAATCCTTTCTGTCGTAGACGCGGAGCACTCGCTTACCGCCGCCGAGGTCGCCCGCGAAGACGGATTCGTGCGCTACCAGACTGCCCTTGCTAATCTTCAATTGCTCACAGGAACTCTCTAAACCACGATGATGCGAACCCGGAATTCTCCTGTCCAGCCACACCTCAGACCCGCTGTTCTGCTGGCGTGTGCTCTTCTGCTCACTCCGGCCGCATGCAAGTCGCACGACGAGGACGAGAAGGCGCCCACTCCGATGGTCTACGTTCAGGCCGCCCACCCTCAGCAGGGCAGCATCTCGCAGGAGGTTGCGGGGGATGCAGTGCTGACTCCACTGGCGCAGGCCGCAATCCAGCCCAAAATCACGGCTCCGGTAAAAAAGTTTTATGTGCAACGAGGGGCTCATGTTCGCACCGGGCAGTTACTGGCGGTGCTGGAAAACAAGGACCTGGCCGCCGCTGCAATTGACAACAAGGGCTCTTACACAGCTGCGCAGGCCAGCTTCGCAACAACCACCCAGGCGACCGTGCCTGAAGATCTGACCAAAGCGCGGCTCGATCTGGCGCAAGCAAAGGCTACGCTCGATCTTGACCAATCGATCGTGGATGCCCGCAAGGCGCTCTTCCAGCAGGGCGCGATTCCCGGGCGCGATCTGGACACGGCCCAGGCAACACTCGTGCAGGCGAAGGCCACTTTCGACATAGCTCAGCAGCACCTGAACTCGCTAGAGAAGGTGAGCAATCAGGCGGCGATTCAAAATGCCCAGGGCACCTTGGAGTCAGCGCGGGGCAAATACCTTGGCGCAGAAGCGCAGCTGAGCTATACGGAGATACATAGCCCCATCTCAGGCGTGGTCACGGAACGGCCTCTCTTTGAAGGAGAAACCGCTGCCGCCGGTACTGCGCTTATTACCGTCATGGATACCTCCGCGCTCATCGCGAAGCTGCATTTGGCCCAAAATCAGGCCCAGCAGCTGAGGCTCGGGGCTCCTGCAATGCTGCAGGTGCCTGGCATGGACGATCCGGTTCCCGCAAAGGTCGCGCTGGTAAGCCCTGCACTCGATCCCGGCAGTACCACGGTGGAGGTCTGGCTTCGCGTCGACAACCGGACAGGCGCATTAAAAGCCGGAACTCCGGTCCACGCCACGATCACCGGGCGCACTGTGACAAATGCACTGTCTGTTCCCGCATCCTCGATCCTCACTCCGCAAGACGGCGGCGGCAAGTATCTGATGGTCATTGCGGCTGATTCGACCGCTCATCGCAAGCCGGTGACGTTAGGAGTTCAGAACTCGGAACGGGTGCAGGTGCTCAGCGGCATCACCGCTCAAGACATGGTGATCTCGTCCGGAGACTATGGCCTGGATGAGAACACGAAAGTAAAGATCGGCACCGACCCTGGAGAGAAGGGCGACGACAAGGACGCAGGCGATAAGGGAAAGGATGCGGACGATAAGTGAACGAGCCCGCATCGCAACCGGTCAGCCGAAGTTCAGGGTCGCATTTCTGGCTCGCGCAACTGTCGCGCACCATCTTCTTTGCAGTCGTCGTTCTTTCCATCGCAGGAATTTATGCGGCTCTCCGCGTCCCGATCGCTGTCTTCCCGGACACGAATTTTCCCCGTGTCGTCATCGGCGTAGATAACGGCGTGATGCCGGTCGAACAGATGCAGGTGACCATCACGAAACCGATCGAGGATGCTGTAAACAGCGTGCCCGGATTGGTCATGGTGCGCTCGACCACATCGCGCGGATCGGCCGAGGTAAGCCTCTTCTTTAACTGGAACATCGATATGATTCAGACGCTCCAGTTAACCGACGCAGCTTTATCCAAGGTGCGGCAGACGCTGCCCGCTTCCGCAGTCATTACGACGAACCGGCTTACTTTTGCTACATTCCCAATCCTCGGCTACGCGCTTACAGCCGACAATCGCGGCGCCAATACGGTATCGCAGACGAGTCTTTGGGAACTGGCCACCTACAACTTGAAACCTCCGCTGAATCGCGTGACCGGCGTTTCCACCGTTACGGTCCAGGGTGGACAGATTCCCGAGTACCACATCATCCCCAACATGGCCCGGCTGCAGAGTACAGGGCTTACATTGACGGACCTGGTCAACGCCGTTCAGGCGTCGAACATCATCGATTCGCCGGGCCTCTATGAGGCTAATCATCAGCTGGTCCTCGCACTTGTGGGTGCCCAGGCGCATGATGCCGGACAGCTTGCCGGACTCACCGTCAAATCCACGGCTACGGGCGCTCCAGTGCGCGTCGCGGATGTGGCCGACGTCCGCCCGGGTACGGAGCCGGTTTACACAACCGTCACTGCCAATGGAGCGCCAGCCGTCCTACTCAGCATCGCCCGGCAGCCCTCCTCGAACACCGTCCAGGTGGCCAATGCCGTCGCAGCTGAGGTCCAGCAGTTGGTACGGCTCTTACCGCCTGGGGTGCACCTGGAACCCTTCTATGACCAATCCCAATTGGTTCGGGACTCGATCAGCAGCGTGCGCGATGCGATCCTTATAGGACTGGTGCTCGCCTGTATCATCCTGTTTTTGTTCCTGCGAGACTGGACAAGCTCATTGGTGGCCGGCCTGGTTATTCCTGTCACGGTCGCAGTCACGATCCTCTTCCTGTGGGCCATCGGCGAGTCGTTCAACTTAATGACGCTGGGCGGTCTGGCAGCCGCTATTGGTCTGGTCATCGACGACGCCATCGTTGTGGTCGAAAACGTTGTCGTCCATCGCGACCGCGGCATTTCCGCAGTTCGCTCCGTCCGCCTGGCACTCGGGGAAATCGCTTCACCCCTCATCTTTTCCACCATTACGCCCGTCGTCGTCTTTCTGCCGCTCATTGCGACCACCGGCGTCACGGGCAGCTTCCTTCGCGCGCTTGCAATCACGATGACGGTTGCGCTCCTTACATCGTTGGCGCTTGCCGTCACGTTTACGCCCGCGCTATCCATGTCGCTGCTGCGCCAGCGGAAGCAGCCGGCTGGCGAACACCATGTCGAGCACTCGCACGACGAGGGCCCCATGATGCGCCGTGTTCTGGACCTGCATCGTCGCGCGCTAAGCTGGGCTCTGCTCCGTCCGCTCTGGCTTGCACTCGCCTGTCTTCTTCTGGTGGTTGCCACCTGGTTTGGGTACAACGCTCTCGGCTCGGACATGTTGCCCAGAATGGATGAGGGCGCCTTCATTCTCGATTACTTCACACCAGCCGGCACCTCGCTCGCCGAAACCAACCGCATCCTCACTCACGTCGAGCAGATTCTGCACGACACGCCGGAGGTGTCAGTCACCACCCGCCGCACAGGACTTCAGCTTGGGCTCGCTGCTGTGACGGAGGCGAATCGCGGCGACTTCACCGTTTTGCTCAAACACGATCGCCATCGGTCTGTCGACGAGGTCATCGCCGACGTTCGCGAGCGCATCCTGAAACGGGAACCCGCGCTCGACGTAGAGTTCGTGCAGGTGCTGCAGGACATGATTGGTGACCTCTCTAATCAACCCGAGGACATCGTCATTAAGCTCTTCTCCGATGACACCGGCCTGCTGAATCAGCTGGGGCCCCGCATCCAAGGGGAGATCCAGAAGATTCCGGGAGTGGTGGACACCAAGAACGGCGTTGACGATACGATCTCCGGTCCGGCAACCAATTTTCAGGTAGACCCCATCGCTGCGGCCCGCCTGGGCTTCACCCCAACCGAGGTGGCCGAAGATGCTACGGCGGTTCTCGACGGGCTCCCCGCGACGGACCCAATGATTGTGAACGGCAGACCCTATACCGTTCGCGTCCGCCTCCCTGCGGAGAACCGGGCTTCGCTTCAGGCCATGAAGGACACCGTCTTCAACTCGTCGAGCGGACATATCGCCTCGCTTGGGTCTCTTGCCGACGTGACGCAGTTGCCCCCGCAGGGCGAGATTGTCCGGGAAAATCTGCAACGCATGATTGAGGTCACCGGCCGTTTGGAAGGGTCGGACCTGGGCTCGGCCATGCAGAAAGTACGAGCGGCGGTCAACGGGATGCATCTGCCGGCCAGCGTACGCGTGCAGTACGGAGGCACCTACGAGGAGCAACAGAAGTCCTTCCATGATCTGCTTCAGGTGCTGCTGCTTGCCCTGGCGCTGATCTTCGGCGTGCTGATGGCTGAGTTCCGCAACTTTTCGGCTCCGGTCGCTATCCTTAGCAGCTCGGTGCTCTCCATCTCCGGAGTCGTACTTGCGCTGTACATCACTGGCACCGGCTTCAATGTAGCGAGTTTCATGGGCCTCATTATGGTCATCGGCATCGTCGCCAAAAACGGCATCCTGCTCCTGGATGCTGATGAACGGTTCCGCGCCGCTGCCGAGCTGGAAGCTGAGCAAAGCGTCTCCAGTCCCCACCGCGACCTGGCGCGTGAGGCCATGCTTCACGCGGCGCAGCGCCGTCTCCGGCCGATTATGATGACTGCGATCGCAGCGGTCTGCGGTATGCTGCCGCTGGCCTTCGCTCTCGGAGCAGGGTCAGAGATGCTGCAGCCGCTCGCTATCTCCGTGATCGGCGGCCTGCTCGTTTCCGTGGTTCTCTCTCTGATCGTCACCCCGGCGATCTATTATCGGCTCACCCGGAATCGGCACACCCACCCAGCTCACAGCTAACGCAGATTGTCGGTCGCTGGTTCCGGGTGGATCAGGAGTCGGTCCACCTCTGGCGCGCTCAGCTTGAACTCTCCCTCCAGACTCGTAATTATGGCGTGAACCCGCGCCATGGGTAGGTCATCCGGAAGAGTGCAATGGCAGCTCACCTGAAAGTACTCGCCGGAGTGATGCGCCCCACGGCCGTGAGTACGGGTTACAAACACCTCGTGAATGTCCAGTATTTCCGGAAATTTACTGGCCGCTTCCCGCAGCCGCAACTCCAGATCCCGGTCGCGCTCAAGAGAGGACGGGCGTTCGATGGTCGCCGGCTCGCTTTCAATGTGGGTCAGGATCGAGGTGATCGCCGGCACCTCCCGGCGCATCTCCGCCTCCAGGTCTGTCACCAGAGCGTGGGCGAGCCGTAGCGGCATCTGTTCGTTCACTTCCAAATGCTGTTCCACATGCAAGCCGTCATCGATCTGGTTCACCGTGATCTCATGAATTGAGAGATTCCGCCGCGCTGCCACTGCGCGAATGCGGTCATGCACACTCTCTGCGCCGGACGCGGTCGGCACCGTATGCACCACCACATCCGCGCCGGGCAGGTGCCGCTGCACCGCCTCGGTAGCCGCCATCGTAAGCTGCTCTGTGCGTTGGAAGGTCAGGTTGCGCGGCATCCCCAGAGTGACATCGGCAAAGTAATTCGCACCGGAGCGCCGCGTCCGCAGCCGATCGACGGAGAGCACTCCGGGGATGGCGTTGAGGTCATGCATCAGGTTATTCCGGAGCTCATCCTTGGTCACCGGACGGTGATTGGTGGGATCGGTGGTTGGCGTCGCGTCCAGCAGCGCGTCCATTGTCTGCCGTGCAAGCCGCCAGCTTACCCGCAGAATGATTCCTGCTACCGCCAGGGCAGCAATCGGATCCGCATACTCGAGTGCTGAAATGTGATAACGAGCTCCGGCATACGAGGCGGCCAGTCCAACGATTACCGCGAAGGATGCCCACATATCCGTCGCAAAATGGACTGAGTCTGCGGCCAGCGCATCCGAGCGGTGCTCCCGCGCGATCTTGGCCAGTGCGCGGGAGCGGGTAAAATCCACTCCCATCGAGAAAAGCAACACGGAAAATGGCCAGACCGACGCGTTCAAAGCTAGGTGCTGGCGGAACAAAATCCGGTGCAGGGCCTCTGTCACAATCCAGATGCATGAGCCCAGCATGATCAAAGTCTCGAGAAAGGCTGAGAGTGATTCGATTTTGCCGTGACCGTAATTGTGGTCCTCGTCGGCGGGCCGGTCCGCGGCCTGGACTGAGAACAGGGTGATTACGGCGGCGATTAGATCGATCCCCGAGTGTGCGGCCTCACTAAGCATCCCGAGTGAGCCGGTCAGTAATCCCGTAATGAGCTTGAGCAAGGTAACAATTCCGGCGCCTGTCACGGATAGAAATGCCGCACTCCGCTTAACCTCATGGGCGGCCTGCGGAGTTGCGGATCTCTGTCCGGGGTCGGTCATGCTGCTCATGACAGTGATGCTACCCCAACCCCGGGGCTTGCCTTGACGCCGTTTCGTTCTTCCTTTGGCTGCATATAGATGCAACCTTCAGCTGCATGATTATGCAGCTGAGTAGGATAGTTAAGAAGAGCGAGCTGTCTCCCCAAGGTTGTCGTGTCTGTGCTGCTATTCAGCGGACCAGAAGTCGGAAACCGGCTCGCTCGGAAGGTGAACGATGCTTTCGGCAGAATTGATCGAGATTGAAAAGAGATACGGCGCCCACAACTACGAGCCGCTGGATGTGGTAATCGAACGAGCCTCCGGCGCATGGGTCTACGACTCCGAAGGTCGCCGCTATTTGGACTTCCTCGCCGCCTACTCGGCGGTAAACCAGGGTCACTGCCATCCGGCCATTTTCCAGGCCATGTGCCGCCAGGCGGAGAAGGTCACGCTGACCTCCCGAGCCTTCCGCAATGACCAGCTCCCACTGCTCTACCGCGATCTGCATGAACTGACCGGCTTTGACATGGCGCTTCCTATGAACTCTGGAGCAGAAGCGGTAGAGACCGCTCTGAAAGCCGCGCGCAAGTGGGGCATGGCAGCCAAAAATATCCGGGATGGCCAGCAGGAGATCCTCGTCGCCAGCAACAATTTCCACGGGCGCACTATCGCGATCGTAGGCTTCTCCTCCGAGGAGCAGTACCGCGAGGGCTTCGGCCCGTTTCCGGCGGGGTTCCGTGAGGTTCCGTTTGGGAATGCCGAGGCGCTGCGCCGCGCTATCACCCCCAACACCTGCGCTTTTCTGGTCGAGCCCATTCAGGGCGAGGCCGGAATCCTGGTTCCGCCTGCGGGTTACCTCCGTGAGGTCGCCGCGATTTGCCGCGAAAACAATGTCCTGCTCATGCTCGATGAAATTCAGTCCGGCCTGGGCCGTACCGGCAAAATGTTTGCCTATGAGCATGAAGGGATTCGGCCCGATGTGCTGATTCTCGGCAAGGCGCTCTCGGGCGGCTATTACCCGATCGCCGCCGTGCTTAGCTCGAAAGAGGTGCTGGGAGTGTTCCGTCCGGGCGACCATGGCAGCACCTTTGGCGGCAATCCCCTCGCATCGGCAATCGCGCGTGCCGCGCTCCGGGTTATCGTGGACGAAAGGCTCCCGGAGCGATCCGCGGAGCTGGGCGAATTTGCAATTTCCTGCCTAAAGCGCATCCGCAGCCCGCATGTGGTCGAGATTCGCGGCAAAGGACTATGGATCGGGATTGAGCTCAACCGTCCGGCCCGTCCGTTCTGTGAGGAGCTGAAGCGACGTGGCGTGCTATGCAAGGAGACCCATGCGTCCGTCATTCGGTTGGCCCCGCCGCTCGTCATCGACAAGGCTGATCTGGAGTTTGGGCTCGATCAGATCCGCGCAGTCCTGGAAGAGAATGCCTCCGAACCCAGAGAGCGCGTGCCTGAGCTCGCGGAGGCAACCGGCCCATAGCCCTGGCGAGCCTTCTTTCTTGTGGCGCTACTCCAGTGTTAGTACGATCGGAGTGTGGTCAGAGGGCTTCTCCCATGTCCGTGGCGTGCGGTCGATTTCGCACGACTTGATCCGCTGCGCCAGATCCGGCGTCAGCAGGAAATGATCGATGCGGATGCCGCGGTTTCGCTCGAAAGCCTGACGGAAGTAATCCCAATATGTAAATTGCCCGGGCTCATTCGGATGCAGGCTGCGAAACGCGTCCGTATAACCTAGCCCCAGCATCGACCGGTACCGGGCGCGCGGCTCGGGGAAGAACAGTGCGTCTCTTCTCCAGTTCTCCGGCTTATCACAGTCGATGTCCTCGGGAATCACGTTGTAGTCGCCGCCGATAATTGTGGGCACTCCATCGGTAAGCCATACGCGCATCTGTGCAGCCAGTCGATCCATCCAGGCTAGCTTGTATTCGAACTTCTGTGAGTGCGGCGGATTTCCGTTGGGCGCATAAATGTTCACAATGCGCAGTCCATCAATCCGCGTCTCCAGAAAGCGGGCATGGCTATCCGCGTCATCTCCCAGCAGAGTCGTGTTCACCACCTGGATGGGCGATCGCGACAGCACAGCGACGCCGTTATACGTCTTCTGCCCAACGAACACCGAGTCATAGCCCGCGTGTTTGAAAAGGGAGGAAGGGAATTCGACGCTCTTCAGCTCCTGCATCAGCAGAACATCCGGCAGTCTCATCTCCAGCCACGAGCGCACGTGGTCCACTCGTACCCGAATCGAATTCACGTTCCAGCTTGCGATTTGGATGGCTTCCTCCCCTTGTTCCCGACCCGTAAAGGGGTCGCGCCCCGGCTCACAGACCCTCTTGCAGCTGGGTGCTTTCGCCCTTTTGCTGCTGAGAGCTTCGCACCTTTCCGCTGCTTGCGCGGACCCGGCCCCCAATCCGACGCCACTCTCCCCAGCATATCTCGCAATTCGTTCAACTCGCTGGCATAGTCATACGCTGGCAAGTCGTCGGCTAACTCCAGCAGTTCATCGCAAAGGTGAGCCGATGCGCCGCTGTGTCGCAGCTCATGTAGCAGCTCGCATAATGCATCCTCATGCTGCGCAATGCAGCGCACACAGCTCAGGATGGAGGACACGACGTGCTCAAGAGAAAGGGCTGCGATTCCAGTCTGTCGCGAGTTCATGAGCATGCGACGCGAGTTGGACATCACACCGTTGCAGGCGGCGAACATCTATGCGTCACTTCCCTGATTCCGGCAAGGCATGCAGAACAATGAATCGCAGAGCTACGGCTCGTTCATTTGCCCGTGCTGGTTTCAAAGCTATATCCTGTTCTCGTTGCGCAATTGGCTAGTAAAAAAGGGCGGGTACACTCTCTGATGGCCGTAGCTCCTGAAAATCTGACACTTCCAAAGTTTTCTATCGGCGTCGGCGATCGATTCGCACATCAGGCAAAAGCGCAGCTCGCGGCTTGTATTAAGGCCGCAGAGGCTGGCGTGGAGGTCGTTCCAGTCTGGAACAAATCCAATCGCGAGCACACCATCATAGGTTCAGAGCCCACGCAGACACGAGCTGCCGCCGATGCCGCGGTGAAGGCCCTGGGTTGGAGCCAGCCCTACTTTCTCGATGCCGACCACATCAATCTCAAAACGGTACACCGCTTCCTCGATCCCTGCGACTTCTTCACGCTCGACGTCGCCGACCTCATCGGCCAGCCTGCCGAGGCGGAGGATGTCACGGCGTTTATCGCGGCCCATCCGGAGCTTGTCGGAGCCATCTCCATCCCGGAGATCGCCGAGCCCTTCAAGACTGACAAGGCCTTCGTAGAGGGCGTCGCGCACAAGTTTCTCTGCGCCGTGAAGCAGGCGGGCGAGATCTATCGCTTTCTGCTCGAGTCCAAGGGAGCCGGCCGCTTCGTCCCAGAGGTCTCGATGGACGAGACCGACTTTCCCCAGACTCCGCCCGAGCTGCTCATCATCCTGGCGATGATTGCCGATGAGAAAATTCCGATTCAGACCATCGCCCCCAAGTTCACTGGCCGCTTCAATAAAGGTGTGGACTACGTCGGTGACGTGAAGCAGTTCGCGAAGGAGTTCGAGGAGGACCTTGCAACGATCGCCTTTGCGGTCAAGCGGTACGGACTTCCAGCAAATCTCAAGCTCAGCGTGCACTCCGGGTCCGACAAATTCTCCATCTACAAGGCCATTCACGACGGCGCGAAGAAGTTCGACGCCGGAGTGCATCTGAAAACGGCCGGCACCACCTGGCTGGAGGAGCTGATTGGACTGGCGGAATCCGGCGGCAGTGGTCTCAAGCTCGCCAAGGAGATTTATGCCGAAGCCCTCAGCCATCAGGACGAGCTTACCGGGCCTTACGCTACGGTCATCGACATTGATCCGGATCGGCTCCCCAGCGCCGCCGAGGTGAACGGCTGGAGCAGCGATCGGTACACCTCCGCACTGCGCCACGATCCCAGCAATCCGGCCTATAACCCTAGTTTCCGGCAGCTGCTTCACGTCGGATTCAAGATTGCAGCGAAGATGGGCCCTCGTTACATCGAGGCTCTGGATGCCAACCAGTCCATTGTCGCCGAGAACGTGACTGCGAACCTTTGGGAGCGGCACATCAAGCCTGTGTTTCTTGGCCGGCAGTAACGATCGAGTTTGAATCGCCGGAGCCGTGCGTACGGCCACCAGGCCATGGAAAATCATCAGGAGGCGGTTGTGAGTTTAGGGTTTGAAATTCCGCAGAAGAAGTCGCTGGACCTGCTTTCGCTTGGCGCGATCGTCAATCGCCTGGATCCCGGCACCATTCCGTTTCGGAAGGCGACCAGCTTCGCGGTCCATGTGAGCGGCGGTGAATTCAACGTGGCCGCCAATCTCGCCGACTGCTTCAAGCTCGATACCGGCATTGCTACCGCCATGGTCGACTATCCTATCGGCGATCTCATCCATGAGCGCGTCCGCGCGATGGGCGTCAAGCCCTTCTACAAGCATTTCGAACATAACGGTGTCACCGGTCCCAACATGGCGACCGTCTACAGCGATCAGGGCTTTGGCGTGCGTGCACCCATCGTCTTCTACAACCGCGCTAACGAGGCCGCCGCGCAGCTCAAGCCGGGCGATTTCGATTGGAAGGCCCTGTTCTCAGCTGGCGTTCGCTGGTTTCACTCCGGCGGGATCTTCTGCTCACTCTCTTCTACAACCTCCGAGCTCGTCGCCGAGGCAATGAAGGCCGCGCGCGAAGCCGGTGTCGTCACCTCGCTCGACCTCAATTACCGCGAGAAGCTCTGGAAGCCGCAGGGCGGGGCAGAGCGTGCGCACGAGGTGCTTGGCCGTATCGTCGAGAATGTTGATGTGTTGATCGGCAATGAGGAGGACCTGCAGAAGGGGCTTGGGTTCCGGGGACCGGAGGTAGCCGCCAGCGCAAAGCACGCCTCCAAGCTGGATACGTCGGTCTTCCTCGGGATGATGGAGCAGGTCGTCAAGCGTTTCCCCAATACCAAGATCGTCGCCACCACCCTCCGCGAAGTTCACAACACCAATCAGCACAGTTGGAGCGCGGTCGCCTGGATCAATGGCAAATCGGTGCAGGCGCCAACGGCGGAGCTTCGGGTGCTCGATCGCGTCGGAGGAGGGGACGGCTTCGCCGCAGGATTCATCTACGGCCTGCTCGCCGGCAAGCAGCCGCAGGAGGCGATCAATCTTGGCTGGGCGCACGGTGCGTTGCTCACCACTTTCCCGGGCGACACCACGATGGCTACGCTTGATCAAGTCATCCAGTTTGCCAGCGGCGGTTCGGCTCGCATCCAGCGTTAAAAAGAGAACGGGCATGCCATTAGGTCATGCCCTGTCTCCCCTCGCTAGCCTTTTACGAGACGATCTTTGGTGCGAAAGGGGGGACTTGAACCCCCACGGATTGCTCCGCCAGATCCTAAGTCTGGTGCGTCTGCCAATTCCGCCACTTTCGCGTATCTCTGTTCATCATAACGCTCCGGCAATATACCGTCGCGTCAACGCTGTGTGTCAACCGGCTTGCCTCCGATGTAAGTTTGGCGCAGATGCCCATCGGGCCCGAACAGATTGAAGTTTGCCGGCTGGCCTGCCGCAACCGAGCACAGGCCATCCAGTCCGAGCATCTGCGCGGGATTCTGCGTAGCTAACCGTACCGCCGTCGCCAGTGTTGCCCCCGTATACCGGCGCAGCCGTGCCACCGCCGCGTCCATGGTCAGCACCGAACCGGCCAGCGTCTCTACTCCCCGCGGTAAGTCCGAGCTCAGAAGGCAGCGGTTGCCCTCCACCGCCACCTCCAGCTCGCCCAGCCGGTAGTCTCCATCTGGCATCCCTGTTGCCGAAATCCCATCTGTCACCAGGATTGCCCGGTGCTCGCCCTTTGCCGCTAGCCACATGCGTACGAACTCCGGCGCCACGTGGATCCCGTCGCAGATGAGCTCGGCATACAGCTCGTCGGAGTCGAGCGCGACCCCTGCTATCCCGGGCTCGCGGTGATCCAGCCTGCGCATGGCGTTGAAGGTGTGTGTACAGCTTACGGCTCCGGCGACAATTGCCGCACGTGCCTGCATCGCCGTGGCATCCGAGTGTCCAATGCTGACCTGCACCCCCTCCGCCGACGCATACTCAATCAGCTCCAGCGCTTCATCCAGCTCCGGCGCAACCGTGATTAGTCTGATGTGTCCGCGCGCGGCCTGCTGTAGCTTCTGAAAGATGCTCACCTTGGCGGGCTGCAGATCGCCGACCGCATGCACACCCCGCTTCGCATGCGAGAGAAACGGGCCTTCCAGATGAATTCCGGCTGCCCGCGCAATGGGCTTCTCGCCCGTTTGCTGTTCGATTGAGTTGGCGAGCCCGTCCAGCGCCCGCAGCAATTTATCCATGGGAGCGGTTACCGTCGTTGGCAGAAAATGTGCCACGCCATGCCGTGCCAGGAATGCACCGACTGTCGCCAGAGCCTCGGGAGTTGCTTCCATCACGTCGTGTCCGGCCGCGCCATGCACGTGGATATCAAAGAACGCCGGCGTGAGCGTGCCATCATCCACCCCGCGCTGCTCCGGTTCGATGGCAAAGATCGCGCCTCCGCTGTCAACAATGACCCGGGGACGCTCGATTGCTCCGTGGGCGGTAAGCAGTCGTTGTGCGGTGATTGAGGTCATCGGTTGCTCATAGGAATTGGTTGCGTGCCCGGAATTACCGGGGAAGCTGCCGGAACTGGGATTCCTAGCTCCCCCGCGGATGGCAGTGTCTTTGAGTCGCTCCATTGCCGCATCGCGCTATGAACTCTGTCGGCGCGCTGTAACCAGATCTGGGTTGCGTAGTCGTACTGTTCCAGATTGTTCCTGAGCCAGTACGGACGGTTGGAGCGCAGCCATGCCGACTCGAATAAGTCGCGCAGCAGGGAGTAACCATTGCGAAGGTCCTGCAGGCGGCCGTTGACTCCGTAGATATCGCCGAGGTCGTGCGTAACGCTCGCTCGCACCTTCTTGTCCGTGCTCGTTGACTCCGCCAGCGCTTTGGCGTAGTCATTCGCCATCTCATCGGCAAGCTGGAACTTCAGGCCGATAAAATCCATCCTCCGCGCGCCGAGTTCCATCGCGTCTACCGCATCGGGCTCGCGCAGCCCGCTTGTTGCCGCGCCATAGCGGGCAGGGTCGTACAGGGTTGTTCCGTCCGGCAGAGTCGGTGGCTGACCTGCCGGATTGGGCCCGGCATTGGTTCGCGCGTGCGCAATCAGTGTCAGCGCGGCCTCGGCATGCATGCGCAACTCATGGGTAAAGGGCCGAATCTCTGCGGCGACCTTCTGGCCATCTTTCGACCAGGGGTCGAGCCAGAATAGGTTGTTCGTCGCATCTCCGACCTTCGCCTGCTGTCGCAGCAAATCGTGCGCAAGCATCAGCTCCTTCTGTGCCTGGTCCAACGCGCCGCTCTCATCTCCATGGAACACCTCTCCATAGCTGTTCTGGAAGGCGTCAATGGACGACTCGCCCGGCTGCCACGCGGCCGCCGCCCCGAAGAGGATGCCGTACCAGTCTTGATTGATCAGTCCTTCGCCATCGTCATTCCATATCGTGTTCAGCTGCCCGGTCGATCCCATGCGCTGACCGTCTCGTGTGAACTGCTGAATATTCGGCAGGCCGTAGCTGTAATCCGGGTAGACCACGCGGAAATTGTGAACGCTCGGCGAAACCCAGGTCTCGAAGCCAGCATTCGTAAAAGGCGTCAGGAACCTACTAAACCCGCGCGGATCTGGGTTGTAGCCCCATGCCACCGCGATCGTCGACTTCTTGAAGCTGTCCGGAATCGCCTTCAGCAGGTCAGGCGCATCCTGCGCAATGTCCCCCCAGAACAGCAGCCGGCGGTTGAGGGGCGCGAGCGCCTGCACAATCTGCTGCATGAAATCCAGATACACGGCCGCGAGTCCTCGTGCATCCACATCCGCTTTGGTCTGCCCGAGCCCCAACTCCACCGTCTCATCCGCTCCGATATGCAGGAACGGTCCAGGATAAATGGCTGCAAGCTCGCCAAATTGCTGCTTGATGAGCGCAACCGCGCCAGCCTGTCCGGGAGCGAGCACAGCTCCGTGCGGTGTCTCCGCTAGCGCCTGGTACTGCTCCCACAGCAGCGCATTGTGCAGATGCCCGAAGGCCTCCTGCTCCGGCACGATGGTGATGTGGTATTGCCGTGCGTAGGACACCAGTTCGGCCGCATCTGCGTGAGTGATTGCACCTCCCGGCGGCGCGATCAGCGGATTCGAGGTATAGGCCGCCGTGTGTTCGAAATAAGGCGAGTACAGATTGATTTTGTATGCCGCTAGCGTGCGCAAAAACTTTTTCTGAAATTCCAGCGTAGGGACCGGGCCGCGTGAGAGGTCGTCGTCCAGGCCGCGGTACTTCATCGCCGGCCAGTCGCGGATTTTCGCCTGGTGCAGCATGGCTGTCTTCCCGTAGCCGGTAATCAGCTGCTTGGCGGTTTGCAGACCGTAGAAGATTCCGGAGTCGCTTGCGGCCGTTAGCGCGAGCCCCTTGCCGTCTGGAATGATCGAGTAGCCCTCTGCCTTCATCTCTGCCGGCATCTGCTTCGCGGATGGATCGGACTGCGATCCGGCGGGCAGGGAATCGGTATAGATGGAGTTCGCCAATTGAGTTCCATACCGCGCCACCAGAATATTGACGGGCGAAGTCGTATTGACGGCCACTCCGACCGAGGCGAGCCACTCCTTGAAGTCGTTCACTGCGAACGAATCCTCTGCTGAACAGGGGTTCGTGCAGCTCACTTGCACGCCCTGGCTGATCGGCTGGATGGGACCCGCTGCGAGCTCGCGCGGGATCGGAATCAGCTTCAGACCCGTCGTCTGGGCCGGGACGCTAACGGAAAGGAAGAGGCCTGCGAAGCACGCAATCAGCCCGGACTGCAAGATCGACATGCAGATACGGTAAACCAGCGTGGCCGGGCCGCCAACCGGGCAGCCTATTTGCCGTTACTAGCGCGGTTCGTGAATGGATGGTTAATTTCCGTGTCTCAGGACTGTTCAGGGCTGTGAATTTGCCTCGTATTCACAATCAGTTGGGATCATCGACCCAAACGGATGAGTTGAGAGAAGAGATCCATGCACTCTGGCGCAATGCTCGTGTGCATACTCTCTCTGCAGATTCCGAATAGACGAACTTCCAAAGAGGTGCCATGACGAAGCAACTGAAGGCGGCGATTGCAGCGATACTTGTGTTCGGTACGGTGTCGTTGCATGCGCAGGCTGGCGATTCGGCTTCCGCGCAGACCAGAACCAAAAAGACGCGGGCTGCTAAGCCGAAGAAGGAAACCGAGGAGCAAAAAGAGATCCGTGAGCTGGAAGAGAAGCTTGCAGCCCAGCAGGCGCAAATCGATGCCTTAACCCAGCAGAGTTCCAGCAAGGATGCCGCAGTCTCCCAGGCGCAGTCGGCCGCATCGGCCGCGCAGACCCAGGCCACCGAGGCGCAGACTCAGGCGCAGGCCGCGGCTGCCGCCGCCCAATCTCAGGCGGAGCAGGTCAATAGCCTGAAGAGCACGGTCAGCGACCTGCAGACCACAAATGTGGGCTTGGCCCAGACCGTAAGCACCACCAAGGGCGAGCTCAACGACGCTATCAACTCACCTTCGGCTATCCACTACAAGGGCGTAGCCATTACTCCGGTCGCCTTCTTCGCCTTTGAAGATGTGTGGCGGCAGCGTGCGCTGAACTCCGACGTGAATACGCCTTTCAACTCCATCCCGCTGCCCAGCGCCAATCAGGGCCACGCGAGCGAGCTGAACTTCTCCGGCCGCCAGAGCCGGCTCGGCCTGCTGGTGCAGGGAGACGGCGGTCCCTTCAAGCTGTCTGGATACTTCGAGGGCGACTTCCTCAGCTCCGGCACAACCTCCAACGGAAACCAGAGCAATAGCTACACCTTCCGCCAGCGCCAGTTCTGGGGCCAGGCAGCGTTGAAGAGTGGCTTTACCGTGACCGGCGGCCAGATGTGGTCCCTGGTGACGGAGACTGGTCTGAGCACGAACAACAGATCGGAGAAGCTGCCCAACTCGGTCGACGCGCAGTACACTGTCGGCTTTTCCTGGGCGCGGCAGCCGGCCATCCGATTCCAGCAGACCTTCGGCGACTTGAAGAAGGGCGGCATGTTCACGGCAGCGATGTCGCTCGAAAATGCCCAGATCACGAATTTCACAGCGACCTCTTCGGTCAGCGCTGCGGTGCCGACGAATTTCTTCTTCGCGGGTGCAGGCCAGAACGGCGGCCTTTACAACGCGTTCAATGGGACCTACGCCAACAACGTCGCTCCTGACGTGGTGGTCAAGGGAACCTTGGATTATCCGCACGCGCACTTTGAGCTAGGCGGCATTGCACGCTTCATGCGCGCGTACTACTTTCCCGTACTCACCTCAACCGGCACCGCCACTGCACCCACGTACACGTACGCGGCGAAATACACCAGCGATACCAAGGCCGCTGGGGGAGTATTTGGCAGTGTCCGAGTCTCGCCGAGCAAATTCGCCGATATCGCTGTGAGCGCGATGGCAGGGCAGGGCGTGGGACGCTACGGCTCAGCGCAACTTGCCGACGCAACCCTTCGGCCCGACGGGACGCTGGAACCGATCCGCAACTATCACGGCCTGTTCAGCCTGGAGACGCATCCTGCACCGAAGCTCGACGTCTACGCCTATTACGGCGGCGAGTATGGGCAGCGGACGCAGTACGTCACGCCGCAGGGCGATCTGATGGGTTACGGAGCCCGCAACCTGAACGATGCCGGCTGCTACAACCTGCCCAGCAATCCGGGCTCGGCCACCGGCGGTTCTCCCTCCGCTTCCGGATGCTCCTCCCCGACGCGCTACATTCAGGAGGTTCTGGCCGGATTTACTTATCGGTTCGTGAACAGCCCGAAGATCGGCAGGCTGCAGTACGCGGTCAACTGGCAGATGATCCAGCGCAACCTGTGGTCCGGCGTCGGCAGCGCTACCACTCCGACCGGTCCGCGCGGGGTGGACAACATGGTGTTCACCGGGCTGCGCTACTACATCCCCTAACCGAGGCGGGGGGGGGTACCCCCTGTACTTTGGTCCTAAAGTATTCCCGAGAAAGCGCTTAGGTCCGGGGTACCTGGGGCCGGTAAGCGCCGAAATAAGGAACGCCCGGCCATGGCCGGGCGTTCTGTTTTTGACTCTTAAATTAAGTATATCAAGCCGGATAAAACTCCTGTCACATGTATTTGAGTGGCGTCATCTGTCTCGTTCGCTTGTGCTTAGGTTGTTTTTGCACAGGAGGAGGGGCTTGACAGCATTTCTCACGCGTCGCGAAGCGCCCATGCGACCAAGGTCTCGCCGTGGAGACCGTTTGTCCGGTTGAATGCTGCGTCGCTTTGGGCAATAGCGGCTGGCAGGGTGGAATCGAGTTCGCAGGCGGCGACCTGGCTGGGGGTCGCCTGGGTGTAGCAGAGCTCGCAATGGGCTAAGTGGTCTTCCTCAGTGCGGGCGGGTGGGCCAAACGTACGGCAGAGGATGGGGCGGTGCTGGTAGAGATCGCAGGTGCCTGAAGCGGGGTCGAGGACGGGGCAGGGTTCGTCGTTGGCGAAGCTGTCGAAGGCTTCGGTGGCCTCCTCGTCCTCGGTGAGGATGCCTGTGGCGGGATCGCCGGGGAAGCTGGGGGCGAGACGGGCGAGGGAGTCGGCGACGCGGAGGCGGAGGCGGGCCGCTCGGGCCTCATCGGTCTCGGTGAGGGAGGTGAGCCCGTCGCGGAGGCGCGTTGCGTCCTGATGGGAGATGGCAAACACGCCATGACAACACTGGGTGCACCCGGGCCGGCAGACGAGGTGCGGACCGCTGCGGAGGGCGGCGGAGGCGAGGGCAGCATCGACGATGTGGTGCAGGTCCATTAACGCTGGTCTACGCGTATCCCGCTTCTTTCCAAGAGAAGGCTAGAGCTAATACACCGCGATGGAAGAGATTCGGTTGTTCCAAGTGTGCCCGCCGCGGAACGGCACGTTTCGAAGGTCGGGCACGCCACGGTCAATTTGGGTGCTTCCGCCGGTGAAGTTGCGATCATTGAAGACACGGACGCGTGCACCACCGAAGGTCTGAATCGAGGAGATGTTATCGCCAAAGTCACCGGGAAGAGCGGGAAGCCGGTCGCCACTGCGGACGCAGAAGTGATTTCCGGAGAACGGGGCAGTGGTGTAGAAGCAAGCGCCGCGACGAGGATTGGGCCGCGAATTCCAAGTTCGATTCCATCGGCTATCGCGGCCATAGCTCCAGGGATCGGGAGGCTGCGCGACAGCCGAGAGTGCAAAGCAGACAAGCGCAAGTACGGTTAAGCGCTTCATGGTGAAGTTCCTCCGTGTGATCTTCGATAGTACTCTTTGCTGGGCTCGGCAATGGAGTTGGATTGCCCTAAGGGATGGCTCTGTTCGACTTGGATTTATCTCCGCTGGCAGCCTTACGCGAAGCGGGATTCGGAGAGATCCAGCTCGCGCTCGAGGCGGCGCTGCACGTCGTCACCGATGGTTCCCTGGTCGCGCAAACGGAGCAGGATGGCGCGCTCGCGGCGAATGGTCTTGAGGTACATTTCGCGGCGGCGGTTGAAGAACTCAGGGTCGGTTTGAAGAGCTGCGTCGCCGTTGTCTGAGAGAGCTTCGAGACGGTCGCGATAACGGTCGAGCAAGTCCTCGTATCCGTGGCGGTCGGTGGCTGTTCTGGCGCGAACCTCTTCGCTTTCGAGGTGGTGGATGATCTCTTCGAGGACAGTGCGGCGGGCTAGGATCTCCTCATTGCAGCCGGGCTCGTGGCCGTCCAGCTTGACTGCACGGACTAGCGGCGGCAGGGTGAGTCCCTGAAGCACGACGGTGACAAAGATGGTGGAGAAGGTGAGAAAGAGAATGAGGTCGCGTTGGGCAAAGCGGCTGCCATTGCCAAGGGTGGACGGGAGACTGATTGCGGCGGCGAGGGCCACGACGCCGCGCATGCCGGTCCAGCCGACGAGAAAGACTTCGCGCAAATTGAGCAGTGGCCGGGGATGTCGCACGAGATGTTTGCGGATAAGCCGGGCAAGCAGGGCGCTGAGAAACATCCAGACAAGACGCAGGGCAATGAGGACGACAGCAAAGATGAGGCCGTATCTGACGAGGGTCCAGTGGCTGTACTGAGAGATGCCGGCAAGGACGTACGGAAGTTGCAGGCCGATGAGGACGAAGACCAACCCATTGAGGATGAAGTTGAGCGCAGACCAGGTGCCGGTGACCTGGAGGCGAGCCGCGGGCGATAGGAACTCGGCGCTGTGACGGCTGAGATAAAGGCCGCAGGCAACGACGGCGAGAACGCCTGAGGCCCGTGCCTCTTCACCGGCGAGGTAGGCGGCATAGGGGACGATGAGGGAGACGGCCATCTCAATCGCGCCATCGTCGATGAAGCGCTCACACCAGCGAGCAATCAGGGCGACGAGCAGTCCGATACCGATACCGCCGCCGACGAGCCAAAGGAAGCGCAGCGTGCCGGCAACTGTGCCGGGGGACTGATCGCGGAGGAGCAGGCCGAGGCCGAACTCGAGCGCCAGCAGGCCGGTGGCATCGTTGAGGAGGGACTCGCCTTCGAGAATGTCTACGATGTGCTGCGGCAGGCCGATGCGGGCGGCTAGGGCCGAGGCGGCGATAGCGTCTGTGGTGGAAACGACAGCGCCTAGGACGAGCCCGGATTTCCAATCGAGTGCGGTAACGAAGTGATCCGAGAAGGCGGCTATACCGAAGACTGTGAAGGCAACCAGCCCGAAGGCCAGCATGCCGATGTAGGCGAAGTTACGGCGGAATTCGCGCCAGTTGGTTTGCCATGCGGCGGCATAGAGCAGCGGTGGAAGGAAGATGAGGAAGACGAGATCGGGCTGCAGCGGAATGCGCGGGACGCGCGGCACGAAGGCGATGCCGACGCCGGCCAACGTGAGGAGGATGGGGTAGGGAATTTGAACGCGCTGGGCGATGGCCGCGAAGACCGCGACGAGGAAGAGCAGGAAGAGGACGATGACCTGAACCGTATGGAGGTGGGTGGTCATGAAGAGGTTAGTTTAGCGTGGAGGCCCAAGAACCGACGTACGCGGTTAGCCGCTGCTACTGGAGTCTGTGGCTGTCTTCACCCCACTCTGCGGAAATTGCAGGATGGCAGTCGGCTCCGGCGGTTACTGTTTCGGCCAGGGTTCCTGATGTCTTGCCCACCACAAAGGGCAATTGCGCCGACAGAAAGGTCCCTTGGGCGTCGGTTTGCGCCGACGACAGGTGATTCTCGCCGGCGGAATCACCTTTGATGGTGAGCTTCGTATTCAAAGGAAAACCGGAACCGCTAAGCAGAAGAAGTTCTCCGTTGGGAGTGATCCGCGTGATTTCCAGTTGGCAGGTTCCAGCGGTGGAGTGGTTGGGGAATGGCTTAGCAATCCCGGTAACGAATACCTTCGGGTTCTTCTCCGAGACTAGGATGAATCGCTCAGTGTCACCGAGGGCTGCTCCTGGGATCGCTACCTCCAACGGATATTCAAGCTGCTTTTTGTCGCCGCATGGCATATCTGGACGGCAGACAACGAGGCCCTCTTTGTTGATCCGAACGCCTGTCGCGATCGTCTGGAACGGATTCGTTGGTCCGCCTACGGGCCAGAAATCCATCCTGTAAGTGGTGTCGCCGGGCAAACCTAGGACTTTGAAGTTGTAATGAATGACAGAGTGTCCATCTGCAGCTTTCTCGCGGGTCTTTTCAATCGGCTGGAGCGAACTCCCGGGTACAGGCTGTGCAGCAGGCGTTCCCCATGAAGCTTGCAGTCTGGTCCACTCCCGCATGAGGTTCATAGTTGCGGCAGAATTGGGTTGCTGGCTTATGGCAGGGGCGCAGAGGAGAGCGCAGCCGAATGAAATGCACCTGGGGCTCAGGAACCGTGGAATGCTCAATGTGGGTTTGCCTCCAATGAAGGTTTGATCAAGCATACGCCAATGCTGTCCGGGTTAGGACATGCATTTCTCGATGCAATCCGCCTCAAGCAATGCAGCCCCACATCTCTGAGTTCAGATCTGGGGCACCGATTCTCTGAGAGCTAGCTGCCGAGGACACGAGCAAAAATGGCGTCGACGTTGGTGAGCTGGCGGTTGTAGTCGAAGGCGCGGGTGAGTTGGTCGGGGGTGAGGCGCGAGGTGATGGCGGGATCGCGGGCGACCTCATCTTTGAAGGTGAGGCCCTCCTTCCAGGAGCGCATGGCGTGCGACTGGACGAGGCGGTAGGCGTCCTCGCGGGACATGCCGGCGGCCGCAAGATCGAGCAGGAGCTGGCCGGAGAAGACGAGGCCGCCAGTGGACTCGAGATTCTTGAGCATGCGGTTGGGATAGACGAGAAGGCGGTCGATGAGCTGTTCGGTCTTGCTGAGCAGGTAATCGGCGAGGATGGTGGAGTCGGGCAGGATGACGCGCTCGGCGGAGGAGTGGGAGATGTCGCGTTCGTGCCAGAGGGCGATGTCTTCGAGCGCGACCTGGGCGTTAGCGCGGACGACGCGGGCGAGGCCTGAGATCTGCTCGGACTGGATGGGGTTACGCTTGTGCGGCATGGCGGAAGAACCCTTCTGCTTTTCGGAGAAGAACTCTTCGGCCTCGCGAACTTCAGTGCGCTGCAGATGGCGGATTTCGGTGGCGATCTTGTCCAGCGTAGAGCAAAGGATGGCGAGCGCGGCGACGTAGGCGGCGTGGCGATCACGCTGGACGACTTGGGTAGCCACGGCGACTGGCGTGAGGCCGAGCTCGGCACAGATGGCCTCTTCGTGCTCCGGCTTGAGGTGTCCGAAGGTGCCGACCGCGCCAGAGAGCTTGCCGACGCGCAGGTCTTCGGAGGCGGCGTCGAAGCGGGTGAGATTGCGCTGCATCTCGGAGTACCAGAGCAGCAGCTTGAGCCCAAAGGTGGAGGGCTCCGCGTGGACTCCGTGGGTGCGGCCGATGATGGGCGTGTGCTTGAACTCTTTGGCGCGGCGCTTGAGGGTTTCCAGCAGCGCGAGAATGCCGGTGCGGATGATGCTGGAAGCCTCGCGTAGCTGCAGGGCCTGAGCGGTGTCGACGACGTCGGTGGAGGTGAGGCCGTAGTGCAGCCAGCGCGACGACTCCGGGTCGGCGATGTGCTCGGCTACGGTGGTGGTGAAGGCGATGACGTCGTGCCGGACCTCGGCCTCGATCTGGTCGATGCGCTCGACGGTGAAGCCGCCGCGGTCGCGGATGGCGTCTGCGGCTGCCTGCGGCACGAGGCCAAAGCGGGCGAGCACCTGCGAGGCGGCAGTTTCCACCGCCAGCCAGCAGCGGTACTTGTTGTCGTCGGACCAGATGCGGCCCATGGCGGGGCGGGTATAGCGAGCGATCATGGATGCTTTTCAGTACTGAAGGATGAGTGGTCTGTGGAAGTGCTAGACACCGAAGAGTGCGGACATCTCCTCATGGAGGAAGCCGCGGCCAGGCTTGTAAGGCTGAACCCACTTGCCGTCAATGACGAACTGCGGGATCGCCCGCTTGCCAACGTTGCGGATGACTTCGTCGGCCGCCCCGGGCGTGTTCTCAATATCGATTTCTTTGAAGGGGATGTTGTGCTGCTGGAGAAAGCGCTTTGCCTCACGGCAGTCGCGGCACCAGCTTGCGGAGTAGAGGACCAGTTCCATATAGGACTATTCTACTTGGGCTCGGCGGCAAGGTCTCCGGCGAGCACCTGGGAGAGGTGAAGCAGGATGCGGGTGGAGTTCTGGTGGACGGCTTCCCGGCAACTGAAGCCATTGCTGACGATGAGATCGCCGGGGGCGGCGCCGCGAACGGCCGGCAGCAGCACGCGATTGGCCAGAGTCTGGGAGATCTCGTATTTGTCGCGCTCAAAACCGTAGGGACCGGCCATCCCGCAGCAGCCGGAGTCGAGCAGCTCGACGCTGGCGCCGGTGGCCTGCAGCAACTTCATATCGTGCTTCATGGTCATCTGGGTCTTCTGATGACAGTGGCCGTGGACAATGATGCGGCGGCCGGGCAGTTGTGGCGGCTGGAAGCTGGTCCCGGCGAGCATCTCGCCCAGCATGACTGTCTGCTTGCTTAGTCGGATGGCGCGCTCGTCATGGGGGAAGAAGTTGAGGAGCTCGTCGCGGAATACGGTCGCGCAGCTTGGCTCCAGCATGACAACAGGCACTCCGGCATCGATCTGCGGAGCGAATTGAGTCAGGACGCGATTGAGGTAGCGGCGGGCTTCGTCGAGGAAGCCGAAGTCATAGAGCGGCCTTCCACAGCAGATGTGTTGTGCCGGGACTTCGACACGCTTGCCTACGCCCTGGAGGAGCTTCGCCGCAGAGGCGAGGGCCTGGGGGTGGAAGTAGTTGTTCCAGGTGTCGGGCCAGAGGAGTACGGCGTCACCGGCAGAGCTGGCCTTTGCTGAGTTGCGGTGGAAGCTGTCGCGGAAGTTTTCAGCGGCGAAGGCTGGCGGATTCCGCTGGGGTGCGATGCCTGCGATGGATTTGATTAGGCTGCTGAGCCCCGGTGTTTTCAGGGGCAGGTTGGCAAGCCAGGGCGCGGTTGAGGCCATACGGGCCCAGCGGTCCATGTAGCCGAACAGATGATGCTGCAGAGGATGGCGGCGGCCTTCGTAGTAGTGGGCGAGGAACTCGGACTTCAACGCTGCCATGTCGACCTGCACCGGGCACTCGGTCTTACATGCCTTGCAGGAGAGACAGAGCTCGAGCGACTCGCGGACTGCTTCGTCGCGCCAGCCGTCGCGGATTACATTGCCCTGCATCATCTCCCAGAGCAGATGGGCGCGGCCACGGGTGGAGTGCTTCTCCTCGAGGGTGGCCATGTAGCTGGGGCACATGGTGCCGTGGTCGCGGTTGCGGCAGGCTCCCACGCCCACACAGCGTGAGGTGGCTTCGCTGAAGGAGCCGCCGTCGTTTGGGTACTGGAACCAGGTTTGCGCCGGGGCCGGCTGATAGCCCGCGCCGAAGCGGAGGTTCTCGATTGGATCGTAAACGGCGATTGGATCCACCACCTTGCCGGGATTCATACGGTTCTGCGGGTCCCAAAGCGCCTTGAACTCGGCGAAAGCCTGCATGAGCTGTGGGCCATACATTTTGGGCAGGAGCGCGGCGCGGGACTGACCGTCGCCGTGCTCACCGGAGAAGGAGCCGCCGTACTTGAGCGTGACGTCGGCAGCCTCCTCAATGAAGTGGCGGTAGTGGGCGATGCCGTCCGCGGTGCGCAGGTCAAAGGTCATGCGCAGGTGGACACAGCCCTGGCCGAAGTGCCCATACATGGGCGTCTTGTAGCCGTAGCGGTCGATGACTGCGAAGAGCTCGCGTAGAAAGGCTCCGAGCTTTTCGGGAGCGACGGCGGAATCCTCCCAGCCCTCCCAGGCGCTGGGATGGTTGGGCACGAAGACCGAGGCGCCCAGGGCGGACTCACGCACTCGCCAGATCCGCTCGGCTTCGTGATCCGAGTAGAGCCTGGCGGAGGGCTTCTGGTCGAAATTGCGCGCGGCCGCAATAAAGTCGCGGGCCTGACGGTCGGCGTCTTCGTCCGTATCGGCGCCGAATTCGCAGAGCAGGAAGCCGTCGCCTTCGGGCAGCAGCTTTACGTCATCGACTGCAAGATTCTTGCGCAGCATGCATTCGACGAGGTATCCATCGAAGCCTTCCAGTCCGATGGGCTTGAACGCAAGCACGGCGGGAACATTGTCGGCAGCGATGAAGGCGCTGTCGAACCCGAGTACGACCAGCCGCCGGTGTTGCGGGCTGTGTTTCAGCTCGCACTCGGCTTCGAGAATTGTGACGCAGGTGCCTTCCGTCCCGACCAGAGCGCGAGCAACGTTGAAGCCGTTCTCCGGCAGGAGCTGGTCGAGATTGTAGCCGGAGACCCGGCGAGGGATGTCCGGGTAGCGCTGGCGAACGAGGTCGGCATAGGTATCCCGCAGGCGTTTCAGGCCGGCATAGATCTCTCCCCGACGGCCGCCCGCGGCGATGATCTCGTCGAGTTCCTGTTCGGAAGTGCGACCCACGCGCATGCGGGTTCCGTCGTAGAGAAGGATATCCAACGACTCGATGTTGTCGACGGTCTTGCCGCCGAAGAGGGCGTGAACGCCGCAGGCATTATTGCCGATCATTCCGCCGAGGGTGCAGCGGCTGTGGGTGGCGGGATCGGGAGCGAAGGTGAGCTCGTGCTGCTCGGCTGCGTCGCGGAGAGCGTCGAGCACAATTCCGGGCTGCACGCGGGCGCGGCGAGTTGCGGGGTTGAGCTCCAGGATGGAACTCATGTAGCGGGAGAAGTCGAGTACGACCGCGACATTGCAGCACTGACCGGCGACGCTGGTACCTCCTCCCCGCGAGAGTACGGGAGCGCCAAACTCCCGGCATGCGGCGACGGTTGCAACGACGTCGTCAGGGTCGAGCGGGAGAACGAGCCCGATAGGGACCTGGCGGTAGTTGGAGGCGTCTGTGGCGTACAGGGCACGCGACCCCTCGTCAAACCGAACTTCGCCGCGGACGGTGCTCCGCAGGCGTGCTTCCAACTCGTGCGCTGACGAGAAGCCTTCGTGCGGGTGGCGACGCAGCCGCTCGGCGGGATCCTGAAGCATGGGAAAGAGAGACGCGGGCGCCATGGAAGAAAGTCCTCAAGATGCAGCCGAGAGGCCGCGGAAAGCTCTTAGATGAGTATAGGGAGCAGACGGAGTGCTTCGCACAGAGGGCAACTCCCAGGCGAGGTGGAAGAGGCTGCTGTATTGGCAACGGTTTATATCCCGGATAAGTGCTCGTTGCGCAGCTCAACGAGGAGTTTGTGGTCCTGCTCGTCCAGCGCCGCGTGCTCCAGCAGGTCGGGGCGGTTGAGCAGTGTCTTGCGAAGCTGCTCACGGCGTCTCCAGCGGCGGATCGCGGAATGATCGCCTCCGAGCAGCACATCCGGCACCGTGGCTCCGCGAAACTCTGCCGGACGGGTGTAGTGAGGGTAATCGAGGAGGCCGCCGGCTCCGTGTGTTGACCGTGGAACGCCGTCCGCGGAAAGCGCGTCAGGATTTGGGGCAAGATCGCGATCGGCGAGTCCAAAGCTTTCATAGCGGGCGGAATCCGCATGCCCAAGCACGCCGGGCAAGAGGCGCACGGTGGCGTCCAGCACAACGGCTGCGGCGAGCTCGCCGCCGGAGAGGACATAGTCCCCAATGGAGAGCTCGGAGTCTGCAAGCAGCTCATTCACGCGTTCGTCGATTCCTTCGTAGCGTCCGCATATCAGGACAACGCGCTCGAGCGAGACCAGCCGATGAGCGACGGCCTGCGTGAACGGGCGGCCCTGCGCAGACAGAAGAATCACGGACTCGCGTGAGGTGTCGCGCTGGGCTTTGGGGGCGATGCCAATCCGTTCGGCGCAGTCGAAAATCGGGCCGGGTTTGAGGACCATGCCTTCACCGCCGCCGAAGGGGCGGTCATCCACGGTCCGGTGGCGGTCCTGAGTGAAGGAGCGAAGGTCATGCATTTCGACCCGCACCGCGTCAGTGGCGATGGCACGGCTGAGTATGCCGTGTTCGAGCGGCCCCGTGAAGAAGCCGGGAAAGATAGTGAGGATGTCGAAACGCATGAGTAACTGACTGCAGTTTAGAACGTTCGGGGCAAGTGGGAGCGGACAGCCGTAGAGACGGAAACGGCTCACACTTTCTGGGTATTGGTTGCGGCGGAACTCCCCCGATACTCTCCGGGTACTAAGGCAAGCAGAGCGCTGGCGTTGGAAGCAGTGCTAAGGGTGGGCAATGACAAACAACTGGGCCAAGGCGATTGTCATGGCATGCGGACTTTGCGCGGGGCAGGCGATGGCGCAGGAGATCGCGTTCTCGTCTTCCGCAGAGGCGAACAAGGCTGCAGCAGCAAGCGCCATCGTGGCTGCGCAGCAGCGCCTGCCGGATCAGGCTGGACCGCTGGAGGATCGGCCGCTGCGGCCCTTCTCGCGGATTGCGTTCGGCACACGGGTTGGTACGCTGGGCTGGGGAGGGCAGGTGGCGACTCCGTTGACCGGTCGTATAAACCTTCGCGGCAGCGCGAACTTCTTCAATTTTGGATATGGGCTGACTGTTGATGGCGCAAACTACAGCTCCGAGCTACACCTCAAGTCCGGCGCAGTGAGCGTGGATTATTACCCATGGCGGTCTAGCTTTCACATCAGCCCCGGGTTCCTGATCTTCAGGAGCACAGCGGGCGCGAATATGAATGTGCCTGGTGGAGGCAGCTTCTCGCTGGGAGATGCCGACTACACGAGCGACCCCCACGATCCGATTCACGGGACCGGCACACTGAAGTTCGGGAGGAGCTTGATGCCGTCTCTGGCGATCGGGTTCGGCAACATGGTTCCGCGGCACGAGCGCAGCCACTGGAGCGTGCCCGTGGACATCGGCGTCGCCCACACCGGGCAGAATACGATCTCGATCGGGGTAGCCGGTTCGGGCTGCCAGCAGGGTGTCTGCCAAAGCATCAGCGACCCCGCGAGTCAGCAGAATGTTGCTCAGGAAGAGAGCGACCTCAACGCTTCCATGAAGCGTTTCAAGATCTTCCCAATCCTGACCACTGGCGTGGCCTACAGGTTCTAGCTCCCTGATGTAAGAGGGAGCCGGCCTGACGCAGAACGAAGCGCGTCAGGCCGATTTTTTTTGGCTGAACCGGCCTTAACCTGGGTTATGGTCGGGGGGGCGAACCGCATTGATATGGACCAGGCCCTCGGGGAGCGACATCCGGATCTGCCGCGCTGTGAGATCAATCTCAACCAGGTAATGCTTGGCGAAGGGAATCAGGACCTCGGCGTTTTCGGACGTGTGCACCACCAGCAGGGGAGCGGCATCTTCCAGGCGGCGAGTTCCGTCCGGCGTGGTGGCAAACTGGACATCCTCTACGGTGCCGACGAGCACCTGGCCGTCGAAGAGGCCGCAACCGAGCAGGTCCGAAATGTAGGCTGCACCGGGTTCAAGCGGCATACGGTCTTCGGCAGGGACCACGATCTCCCTGGAGGCGAGCTGTTCGGCGGCCGAGATGGAGTCCACTCCCGCAAGCTGGAGGACGACCCGTCCGGCGTTGCGTCCGACAGGAAGCCAGTGCGAGGTGATCCGTGCCGGAACGGGAGGAGAGAGCTTCTGGCCTTCGGCTGCGCTGAAGCCGGGTTCGCCCAGCCAGACGTCGGGCGTGGAGGCGAAGCGTTCCGGGAAATCGGTGAAGAGGTCGGCCAGAACTTCGCCCTTACGTCCCTGCGGGCGCAGGATGCGGGCGAGCAGGGTCCATTGCGAGGAGGTCGTCATACGTTCTAGTGGGCCGATTAAAACAGAAACCGCCGAGAACCACGAAGGCTTCTACTGGCGGTGTTCTGGGGTATACCGAGACCGGTACTACTCTGCGGTGCGGCCCTTCTCATCTTCAACAATGTCGAGCGCGAATCGATGGTGAAGCTTCATACTGGCGGCACCGAGAATAGTACGGAGGGAACGTGCGGTGCGTCCCTGCTTCCCAATAACCTTTCCAATATCCTGATGAGCGACCCGCAGCCGGATAACGGTGGAGCCGTTATCGTCAATCAGATCAACCTTTACATCGTCGGGCTGATCGACAAGTGCACGGACAATATCGGACATCAGGTTCTTCATCAATTCGGGCGGATGGATAGCAACGGAACTAGCTTGATTCATCTGCGTATACCTCTTCTAAATATGCCGCTTGGCTCAGTACGCCCCTAGCCCCATCTTCGTGAGGTCTTCAGGGTGGCCCGAGTTTCGGCCAGTGCGGCGCATACTCCGCCTCTGCCAGCGCGGAGAGATGCCAGCCAGTAGGGAACCCGGCTGACCCTTCCGAAGAGTCTACTGGAATAAAGCAAAGTTGGAAGTGCAGAAAGCGACGGTTGTCGCATTCTTTGGGCACTGGTTTCTGATTACCAGATAACTAAGTTGCCACTAGGCGGCTTCGACCGGAGCAGCTACAGGCTGTTGCGCCATCAGTTTGCCCACCCGATCGGAAAGCTGGGCACCCTTGCTGACCCAGTAATCGATGCGTTCGCGCTTGAGATCCACCGAGGCCGGTGAGGTGCGCGGATTATAAGTGCCAACTACTTCGACGGAACGGCCATTGCGGGCGCGATCCTTCTCAATGACTACGACGCGGTAGTGCGGCTGTTTGCGGGCGCCGACACGCGCCAGACGAATCATCAACACAGTAAAGAACCTCTCAAAAGAAAATCGGTATATATGGGCAGGATAGAGCGAACCGCCGCGCAGGGCACCGCATATTGATACGGCCCAACACCTAAGTATCGCGGAGTTTGGCCGAAATCGCAAATGAAACCGGTGTTCCAGGCTGGAAGATCGTGCAATGCGAGGACTGGAATGGGGAAGAGTATGGCCAAAGCAAAAGGGGCCGGCAAATCCGGCCCCTTCGGTGCAGCGGTGCTACTTGTGCCAGTGCATCGGCCACTTGAGGTACTTCGAACCGGCTTCGTACACGGCTCCCGCGGTATTGGAGAAATTGGCCGCGACGTGGTGTTCAAAGCCGTTCTCACAGATGTAGTGCAACAGCTTCTGCATATTCGGGATCTCGACGACGCCTGCGCCACCGAAGGTATTGAGGGAATCATTGGTGAAGGCGCCCTCGCCGACATAGCCCCGAAGGGTCCCGGTGAAGTCATCGGTGGAGAATCGGGCGAAGCTCATGGGCCCGGCTTTGACGGTCCCGTCGAGCGTGCCGTGGGTGTTCTCCTTACCTACGGTACCGGCGATGATGAGTTGATAATCCATCTTTACTCCCTGCTTGAAGAAGTGCTTCGGCAGGTTGGAGCAGTGGAAGCAGACCGCTTTATCGGGGTTGTCGCCGTAGTTGTTGTTCCAGTCAAGGAGCGCGGAGGGCGTCTCGCTGGCGAGGGTGAGCGCGTGCATCGAGAGGGTGCCGAGCGTATCCACTTCGCAGGCGGAGGGGACCAGGTCCTCAGACATCATGGACATCACGGTGCAGGGCACGATCCCGAGATACTCCTCCATCGAGGTCCAGCACTGGACCGAGGTGACGGTCAGCTCCGAGGCGGCCTTCCACCCGTCGATCACCGCGCCCAGCTTTGCCATCTTGAGCAATGCGGTTTCAGGAGTGTCACCCACCGGAATGTATTTCTTGATGGCCGCGAGCTTTGCCTGTGCGGCATCGTCGTTGTCCTTCATGCGACTGATACGCCCCATGACCTCGGAGAGGTCGAGGGTTTCCACCGTGATGCCCGAGCGCTCCAAGAGCTTCTCGGAGTAGCGGACGGTATTGAAGGCGGTGGGCCGGGCGCCGATCGCGCCAAGACGGAGATTTTTGAAGCCCCGGACGATACGGCATACGGCCGAGAACCAGGCCAGGTCCGTCTTGAACTCCGCGGAATCCGGGGCCTCGGTATGGAGGGTGGTGAGGGAATACGGGATTCCGTACTGCTTCAAGTTGTTACAGATGGACATTTTGCCGCAGAACGAGTCGCGACGGAAGGCGATGGACATTTTGCTGGGATCGTCCGGTGTGGCCTGGATCAGCACGGGAACGTGCAGATCCGCAAGACGAATCGCATCGGCCAGACCGCGCTCCTCCCCAAAGTTGGGCAGGGTGATGATGAGGCCGTCGATCTCAGCCGCGTGCTGCTTGAAGAGTGCGGCGCACTTCTTGGCATCCTCATAGGTTTCCACCGCACCGTGGGCAGTGACTTCAGGGGACAGCACGATGGGCTTGATGCCGGCGGATTCGAGCGCTGCGACGATTTCCAGGCGACCACTGGTCGCAAGGTGGGAAGGGAAGAAGCCACGGTTGCCGACGAGGACTCCCATGGTCATGGTACGAGGCATTTCAAAGTCTCCATAAAGCTTTGGGGCAACGTCGATTTCGTTACCGGTTGGTGTTTAGAGTAGGGCTTCAGTTAGATCTTGTTCTTGTCGCCGCGGCGTGGACGGTACTTCATCGTGTAGAACCCGCCGAAGAGAAACAGCAGCAGCCCCCACCAGAAAGTAGGGTGCAAGTAGTTGAGCACAGTGGGAGCTTCATGATTGCCGAACCACTCATATGCTCCGTAGGGCATCAGTACTACCCCGTACGCCAGCGTCATAATGCCGACAAAAAACCAGATCGAAAGTGCTTCGCCGCGTCCTGTTCCTTCTGCCATAGACCCGTCCCTTCGGAAAATTCAACGTTTCGATATCCCGGATACGCTTTGAAAGCTCAGGCGCTTACCAGAAGATGATCTGCAGGATGATGAAGACGATGGAAACCACACCCGCCCAGAAGATCGGCTTCTGCCATAGGGTGGTTGAACCGTCATGTGGGATCACCGTCGCTCCATAGACCAGGCCATTGAGCTCGCTCTCAGGGCGTGGCTTGGTGAGCATACTGACGATGACAGTGACGCCGACGCAGATCAGCCAGCTCCAGAGCGCGCGAAACATGTTCTCCGCCATCGGCTGTGCATCGGGAGAGAGCGCGATGCGAGACAGCGCCATCTGCTTATGGGCTACTGTTCCGGTGCTGGTGTAAACGAACATTGCAATGGAAGAGGCGGTGCCGGCGAGCAGTCCGAGGAAGCCGCCCCAGTTGGTGGCGCGCTTCCAGAGCATGCCCAAAATCACCGTTCCGAACAGCGGAGCAATAAAGAAGCTGAACAGCGCCTGTACGTAATCCATAATCGAGGCGGCGTTCATGACCAGGTATGCCGTGCCGATGGAGATCAGCATTCCGATGACCGTCGACCACCGACCCATCAGGACGTAGTGCTTGTCCGAGGCGCGTTTGTTCATGTAGGCGCCGTAGATGTCATACGTCCAAACCGTGGAGAAGGCGCTGACGTTGCCGGCCATCCCCGACATAAAGCCTGCAACGAGCGCAGTAATGCCCAGGCCCAGGAGTCCCGGGCCGCAATAGCGTATCAGCATCAGCGGCAGCACCTGGTCATAGCTGTGCAGGGCGGGGTTGCCCTTGGCTACGTCGGCGGGTACGAGGTGAAAGAGAGGGTGGCCGTTCTGCATTAGGCCGAGGCAGATGAGGCCTGGCACGATGACGATCAGCGGCACCGCCATTTTGAACGCTGCACCAATTACGGGCGCCATTTTCGCGGCGCGAAGATTGTGCGCGGAAAGGACCCGCTGGACCACGAGGAAGTCGGTTGTCCAGTAGCCGAAGGAGATGATCGCGCCCAGGCCAAAGACGATACCCACCCAGTTGATGCCCATTGGATTGTCTTTGAAGTGGCCAAGTGTAGACCAGAGGTGGGTGTATTGGTTGGTCTGCATGTTGATGGCGATGTTGGCCTTCAACTGCGTCCAGCCTCCGGCCTCAATGAGACCAAGGATCGGGATCAGCGCCGCGCCCGCCCAGATGAGCACGAATTGCAACACTTCATTGATGATGGCGGAGCGCAGGCCGCCGAGCATGACGTAAATGGCTACCGTCGCCGCGCCTACCCAGATGGAGACCGTCATGTTCCAGCCGAGCACGGTCTGCATCACCACGGCCATCGCGTACATGTTCACCCCGGACATCAGGATCGTCATGAAGGCGAAGGATATGGCGGCCAGTCCGCGTGCGCCCTCGCCAAAGCGGAGCTGCAGATATCCGGGAACCGAGTGCGTCTTTGAGATGTAGTAGAAGGGCATCATTACGATGCCGAGGAAGAGCATGGCTGGAATCGCGCCGATCCAGTACCAGTGCGTGGCAAGGATTCCGTACTGGTAGGCCGAACCCGCCCACCCCATCAGCTCGAGTGAGCCAAGGTTGGCGGAGACGAAGCTGAGTCCCGCAATCCACGCGGTCATCTCCCGGCCCGCCAGAAAGAACTCTTCGCTGGTGTTGGTCTGGCCTTTTACATAGAACCCGATGAACAGCACCACGGCGAAATACAGCACCAGAATGGTGAGATCGATAGGTGTAAGGCGCGTAAGTTGCGACACAGCGAGCAGGGAAAGGGCGGGAGCGTGCATTCGGTAAGCGGGTCCAATCTGCCGGCGCCAGTTGCTTCCAGAGCCGGTCTAGGGGAACTCGAATTCGGTAGCCTTCAAAACTATATACCCAGTTTGGGAGAGGTAGTCATCTGCTATCTGGCAACGGGGCATCCCCCTGGAACCAATGGGAATCGTACCTAATAGGGTGCCGGGGCAGAGACTGCCTGTTAGGCGCGGGAGGGTTGAAGAATGAACAGCAATCGCATCACACGCCTGCTGATGGTAACTGGGCTTACGGCCGGGATGAGCTTAGGCGTCGGCTTCGCGCAAACCGCGGGGCAGGACATGAAGAACGCGGGACATGAAACCAAGGACGCTGCGGTGGACGCGGGTCACGGAACGGCCCAGGGAACTTCGAAGGCGTACCACTCGACCAAGCGGCACACGAAAACTGCCGCCCACAAAACAGCCCGGGGAACTGAGACAGCCGCGGATAAAACGGGAGATGCTGCCAAAACTGTTGGGCATGACACCAAGGCAGTGGCCAAAGAAACAGGACGACGGACGGAAAATGCAGGCGACGCATTGGCCGGCAAACCGGAGAAACATTAGGCTCGGGTAGTCCCTGCCGCTGGCCGGGAGAGAAAGTTCACGCAAGGAAGCAGATCCAGGGCCCGGACGCCGCGATGGCGTCCGGGCTTACTTTTGCGCTTCTCAGCTACAGAACGGGTTCGTGCATCTTCGGGGAGGGTTCGTTCGTAGCAGGGCTCTCCCAGGACTCCGGCCAGACGGTTTCGGCTGACAGCAGGATCAGCACAACCCAGTAGAGGTCGGCGCCCAGAAGATGGATCAACTGCATCCACGCGGGAGCGAGCAGCAGGACATCTGCGATGCCCAGAAGAAATTGAAAGCCGAGGATGAGTAGAAGCAGCCGCGCGAGCTTAGCACGCGTGGGGTCTGGGGTATTTCTGGTTGCATGGGCGCGCACGACCAGCCACACCACAAACAGACCGGCGATGATCGCGCTCAGCGGATGCACCAGCCGCAGCTTCAACAGAACCGGTGAGTTCGCGCGGAAATCCTGGGTTAGGGCTTGGGTCAGTGACCCTGCAGGAAAGAGGGTGTCGCCAAGCGCAGCCAGGGATCCTGTTACTCCGACGGCGAGGGTTGCTGCAGCGCCGCAGATCGCCCAGCCTAACCATCGTCCTCTGTTGAGACTGCGCCAGCTCTGAGTGGCCGAGGCGAAGCGAGCCGTCAGCGTGAGTGCTGTTAACAAGAGCAACGTGTTGCTGAGGTGAATGGCAAGCATTACGACGCGTCCCGTGGACTGGTTGGTGGTGACGTAATCGAGCTTGACCAGCAATGCGCCGAGAAAGGCCTCATTCAGGAGCAGCAGCAGCGACGCCACAGCAAAGAATCGTGCGGCGTGCCCTCTCTTTGTCGCCCAGAAGATCCATCCCACCAGACCGAGAACCGCAAAGGTTAGTCCGCCGGTCATCATCCGGTGGGTGAACTCGATCATAGTGTGCGTCCCTGGGGAGACGGGGATCACCTGTCCATTGCATAGCGGCCAGTGGTTGCCGCAACCTGCGCCCGACCCGCTGGCGCGCACCAGCGCCCCCCAGAGGACAACCAGGATGTTGTAGAAAACCACGATCCACGCGAAGCGGGCGAGGTTTCGGTTTTGCGCCGGTTCAGCTCGTTCCACTCGGAGACTCAGCGGATTGGATACAGCTTGCAACGTGTTCCTCTTCTCATCCAGCGGCAAGTTCCCGGGCACGTATGGTTGCCCTCTTCACGGCCTTGATTAGAGCCACGCGGAGCCCACCCTCTTCGAGTTCGAGAATTCCATCTACGGTGCACCCTGCAGGAGTGGTGACCTGGTCCTTGAGAAGGGCGGGATGGTACCCCGTCTCAAGCACCATTCGGGCCGAGCCGTACACTGTCTGGGCAGCAAGCAGCGTTGCGACATCCCGCGGCAGGCCTACGTTCACGCCCGCCTCTGCCAGCGCTTCGATCACGATGTAAATGAACGCCGGGCCCGAGCCGGAGAGGCCAGTGACTGCGTCCATGTGCTTTTCGTCGACCACGACTGTACGACCCACCGTCTGGAAGATGCGCTGCGCGATCCCCATCTGCTCGGCCGTTACAAAACGGCCCGGGCACAGGGCGGTGACGCCCGCAGCGAGCATGGCAGGAGTGTTCGGCATTGCCCGCACGACTGCTAGATCACATCCTGCGGAGTGCTCGATTGTCCTGGTCTTCACGGAGGCGGCAAAAGAGAGCAGCATCTTGCCGGAATCGAGAGCCGGAGCGATCTCGGCAACGACAGCAGGCACCTGGGTGGGCTTTACGCCGAGCAGGATCACATTCGCCTGCTGCGCGGCTGCCAGGTTCTCAGTTCCAACTTCCACGCCGAACTGCGCCGAGAGTGCCTGCGCGCGATCCGGGTGCTGCACGGTTGCAGTGATCTGATCCGGACTCAGGAGGTTGTTCTTCAGAAAAGCCTGGAGCAGGATGCCGCCCATCTTACCGGCACCTAAGACCGCAACCCGCAGTCCGGCAATTCCCGGCGCCTGCACAGGAAGTTCATAGGATTCAGCGCTCATACCTTCAAGGCTATCAGAGTGATGGCGCGCTGGAGGATTGTGACGCGGCTTGCTTCAGGCTACGGCTCGGTCCATCGACGCCGTATGCTCCAGGTCCATTGCAGTTACTGTCGCGATCGCGGGTTCAGGCACCACGGAGGTGGTTTCCACCAGCGGCGACACGGAGAGGATTCGTTTTGGCTTTGGACGCAGCTTCTCCAACTCTTCCGCTTCGAAGATTGCGGCCGAGCCATCTGAGAAATTTACGAGGACTTCATTGCCTTCCAGGGAACTCGTCGAAAGGATGTGGAAGGGCTTGCGACCGGAGCGCGAAGACTCCAGAGGAACGGTAGAGTGCAAGGGCCCACCTCGGTACGTCGTTATGAGCTTGCGATCATAATGAGCGTGCGGATCGGTATCCACTGCGATGCTATTTCTCATTTAAAGGCAGCCTCGCATAGCCCGGAGAGCGACAGCAAGGGAAACTCAGCGGTATAACCCTTGCCGTACCTGAACAGTAAAGCGACCTGGTCTACTTTGCAGGGACCGCAGGTGATGTGCCCTGAGCCTGAATCCAGGCATTTACCTGCTTCTCCAGGAAATCCAATGGCAGGGGACCAGAGTCGAGGATGACGTCGTGGAATGCGCGAATATCGAACTTCGGCCCGAGTGTCTTTTGCGCCCGATCCCGGAGTTCCAGGATCTTGAGCTGCCCCATCTTGTACCCCAGCGCCTGTGCCGGCCACGCTATATACCGGTCCACCTCGGACTGAATATTGGTCTCATCCATCCCCGAGTGTTGGTGGAAGAAGTCCACCATCTGCTGCCGGGTCCAGTGCTGCGAATGGACGCCAGTATCGACTACAAGACGGATTGCACGCCACATATCCGCTTCGAGTCTGCCGTAGTCCGAGTAGGGGTCCTGATAGAAGCCCATCTGTTTGCCCAGCCGTTCGGAGTAAAGAGCCCAGCCCTCGGTATAGGCAGTGTAATAACCCTGCTGCCGAAACTGGGGCAGGCCAGTCAGCTCCTGCTGTAGCGCGATCTGCAGGTGATGGCCGGGAATACCCTCGTGATACGAGACCGCCTCAACTCCTGCCAGTGATCGATCGGCCCAGTTGTACAGGTTTACGTCCACGCGTCCGGGCCGCTTGAGGTCGGGCGTTCCCTGGTCGTAGAAGGCCTGTGGCTGTGTCGGCGCCATGTATGCGGGCATTGCCACCACTTCAAGCTTTCCTTTCGGCAGATGTCCGAACATTTCTGGGAGTCGCGGCTGCATCTGCGCGATATAGCCCTTATAGGCATTGAGCAGCGCGTCGGACGATGACGGGTGTTCTTTGGGATTGTTCTTGAGCGCGGCGGCGGAGCCCTGGATATCGCTGAATCCAAGTTTCTTAACTATGGCCAGCATTTCCGCCTCGTCGCGCTTCACCTCATCCAGCCCGATCTGATGGATCTCGGCCGCTGACTTGTTCAGGGTTGTGCTCTGACGAATGCGGAAGGCGTAGTACGCGTCGCCATCGGGAATGGCCCAGATTCCGGGGTCCTTTCGGCAGCCCGGGATGTATGTAAAGGTCACAAATTTGGCAAAGCGCTGATACGCCGGCAGCACTGATCGCGCTATCGCGTCCAGCAGGTCTTGCGAAATCCGCTTGCGGTCCGGAGCAGCGATGGAGGAAGGGAAGCTCTTCAGCGGCAGTGCGAAGGGGCTGTCTTCCGGCTTTTGAGCAGCAATGCTCTGCGCCTGCGCTACCACCTTCTCCATCAGGTACTGCGGCGGGGTTCGGTGATGGTCCAGCCCGCTCTGCATGTTGGACATGATCTGGCCGAAGGCAGTGGGAACCTTAGTGAGGCGCGCGATGTAATGGTCATAGTCATCCACCGTCTCAAAAGAGGTGTGGCTTGCGAGCTGCGGCAGGTCGACCTGAATCCCTTCGTACTGTGTTACCGGCATCTCCCATTCCTTGAACTGGGCTGCCTCCTGATCCTCTATCAAGGTGCGTAGAAGAAGTTCGGCGGACAGCTGATCCTGCTGGGAAAGCCCGCTCGTGTCGATTGCGGAGAGACGCTCGATAGACTGCCGTCCTCTGGCAAGAGCGTCATTGATCGCTGCCGGGGATTGGTCCTTGAGCTCCGAATCGTACCGCTTGTCCCCGATGGAAGTGGCGAACTCCGGTTCGCGCTTGAGCTGGTCCTGCCAGTAGTCATCGAACAGCTTGTTCAGCTCGCGGGAGCGCTGCGCAACCGGAGTTGGAGCAGCCGAAGGGCCCTGTGCAGCAGCGGCTGGAACGAAGAGAGCCAGGCAGGCTATCAGGGCGAGCAGCATTTTCATCGTGTACGACCCTCGGCGGACCAGCTTCAAGTCTATCGGGTTAGACGAACCGACCTTTGCCACGCAAAAACACCCCACCGATTGGGTGGGGTGCCTTGCTGGAATTCAACCTGACTTATGCGGTTGTGGTTGCGCAGTATGCGTCGAACGCCCGGGTAAGCTCCTGTGCGATTGCCGGCGCAGTGGAGGTCTCAATGGCAGAGCGCTGCATGAGGTAAACCAGCTGACCGTCCCGCAGAATCGCGATTGCCGGGGATGTCGGCGGATGGCCGCCGAAATAGCCGCGAGCCTTTTCGGTGGCATCGCGGTCCTGGCCTGCGAAGACGGTAACGGCCTGCGTTGGCAGTGTGCTGTGCTGCAGGGCGAGCCGCACCGCAGGACGCATCTTGCCTGCCGCACAACCGCAGACGGAGTTCACCACAAGCATCGTGGTGCCGGGCTGGGCAAGCGCCGCATCGACCTCGGCCGCTGTTCGCGCTTCTTTCACGCCGGCGCGCGTCAATTCTTCGCGCATGGGGATCAACATAACCTCTGGGTACATATCTAAGTCTCCTTCTCGGCTTCCGCGAGCCACGGTTTCCGGCCTGCTGGTGAACAGGCGCTACCACCTTCGATTGTACGGGTGCCGTTCCCAGTACGCCAGCCGCGGCACGGCAGAGCGATTCGACTAATCTAAAGTCCGTGCAGATTCAGGAAGACATACTCCTTGCGCCGTACACGACGCTGCGGGTCGGTGGTCCGGCGAGATTCTTCGTGGAAGCTCAATCCGATCATGAGATTCTCGATGCCCTGCGCTTTGCGCGTGAGCGGGGTCTGGGGGTCTTCGTCCTCGGCGGCGGCAGCAATCTGCTGGTCAGTGATGAGGGATTCGATGGCCTTGTATTGCACATGGCCGGTGGCAAGCTACAGGCGTTGAGCGACGGCAGCCGCGGATTGCGTGTGGTGGCGGATTCCGGTGTGGAGTGGGACGCCGTGGTTCGGCTTGCCGTAGAACAGGATGCGGGGGGAGTGGAATGCCTTGCCGGAATTCCGGGCAGCGTGGGTGGAACGCCGGTGCAGAACGTGGGGGCCTATGGGCAGGAGATCGCCTCGACGCTGACGCGGGTGCATGCTGTCGATCTAGCAACGGATCGGGTGCTCGATTTTGCCCGCGAAGAGTGCGGCTTCGCGTACCGTCGCAGCCTGTTCAACACGGGACAAGTTGGACGGTATGTGATCACGCAGGTGGAATATCGGCTCGAACTCGGCGCAAAACCAAATCTCGAATATCGCGATATCACTCAGTATTTTCGCGAGAGTGGCGCCGTGCAGCCGAGTCTCGCCCAGACTGCGGATGCGGTGCGCGTGATTCGCTCACGCAAGGGAATGGTGCTGGCCGAGGGCGACCCAGATACGCGTAGCGCCGGCTCCTTTTTCAAAAACCCGGTGGTTGGGGCCGACGTCATTCAGAGGTTAGCAAAGACGGCCGGCTGCCCGGTTGAGCAGGTCCCGCAGTATGCGGCCGGCTCTGGCTACGGCGCCGGCGTGGTGAAGACCTCGGCAGCTTGGCTGATTGAACTGGCGGGATTCTCCAGGGGATTCGCACTCGGGCGGGCGGCGCTCTCAAGCAAGCATGTCCTTGCGATCACCAACAGGGGAGACGCAACCGCGGCTGAGATTCTTGCGCTGCGTGATACGGTGATTGCCGGGGTAATGGAGCGGACGGGCATCCGGCTTGAGCAGGAGCCCGTGCTTCTGGGCTTCCCAATTCAGAACGGGCGGTCAGCCCTTGGCTAAGCCGCTGCCGCTCGCCGGGATCGCCAACTGACGGAACAGGCGCTCGCGCTCCTCGCTCAGAACCTCCGCAGCTGTACCCTGAGCGGCCACCCGTCCGTCCGCTAGCCGGATGACCTCCGCTCCGATGTGGAAGGCTTCGGCGACGTCGTGGGTGACCGAAAGAATCGGGACGCCCGTACGCTGCTGCCACGCCAGCATGTGGTCGACAAGGGAGGAACGCAGCGGGAGATCCAGGCCGGTGAACGGCTCGTCTAACAGGAGGAGACGAGGATTCGCGTATGCAGCGGCGCGCGCGAGATTTACACGTTGTGCCTCTCCGCCTGAGAGCTGCCGGGGGAGCTGGTTCAGTAATTGGGTGAGTTCGAAGGTCTCGAGCATCCCTGGATCAGGATGTGCCCCGTTTCCGAACTCCAGATTCTCCCGAACCGTGAGATTCGGAAACAGATTCGGTGCCTGAGGGGCGAGCGGCGTCCGGCGGAGGTGCGCCGGGATATTGACTGCCTGTGCTGTGTCCAGCAGGAGTGTCCGTTCCCCGGCATCTTGCGCGACAATTCGCCCGGATTTCGGCGCAGTCAGCCCGGAGAGGGTTCGGAGAATCGTGGTCTTTCCTGAACCTGAGGGCCCGAAGAGAATCGTCCAGCGGTGTCTCAGCTCGAACTTGACCTCGAGGTGAAGGCGGCCAATTCGATGGGAGATGGACAACGTGAGAAACGGTTCCGTGGCGGGTCCTGGCCCCGAGCTAGGCAAGCAACGACCTCGTATTTGCGCTCCGACGGACATACAGTGGCACCAGCGCCAGCACACTGAAGGCGAGCAGCACCGCGGCAGTGTGGTTAGCGGCGGAGTAGTTGAAGTCCTGAACCTGGTCGTAGAGCACGATGGAAAGCGTCCGCGTTGCGCCCGGAATGTTCCCGCCAAGCATCAGCACCACGCCGAACTCGCCTACCGTGTGAGTGAAGGCCAGGACACACGCACTGACGACCGAAGGAGCGGCCATTGGCAGGGCGATGGTTCGGAATATCCGAAGGGGCGAAGCGCCGAGAGTGGAGGCTGTTTCGAGAAGATTTGCCGGTATGGCTCGAAAACCAGCGACGAGCGGCTGCACTGCAAATGGCATGCTGTACAGGACCGATCCAGCGAGCAACCCCGTAAAGGAGAACGCCAGCGGATGGCCGAGCGCGCGAATCAGCAGTCGGCCCGGCGCGGTGAGCGGTCCAAGGAGTACCAGCAGGTAATACCCTAGAACAGTTGGGGGCAGGACCAGCGGGAGCGCAACTGCAGCCTGAATCAGGGCGCGGCCGATCCCATTGCCGGAGGCGATCCACCATGCAAGCGGAAGCGCAACCGCAAGTAGAATCGCCGTCGTGCCAAGCGCAAGCTTGAGAGTGAGCCAGAGAGCCTGAACGTCCATAGTTGCTCGGCTCAAGTGTAATGCTGCCGCCGAAGCAATGGGTTAGTTCGCGGGCTCCAGGCCATACTTGCTGAGATTCTGCTGGATCTGCGAAGACCGGAGCCAGTCGAGAAAGGCATGGGCTTCGGCGCGGTGGCTGGAATTGCGCATCACTACCGCGCACTGCCGGATCTCGGGGTATGAGGTACGCGGGATGCGGATGAAGCTGCCAATCTGCTGGAAGTGGGCCGAGGACGCGAGTGTGAGCGAGATCAGCCCCAGCTGAGCATTGCCAGACTCCACAAATTGCGCAGTCTGCGCAATGTTTTCCGCCACAACGAGCTGCGGCTTGAGCTGATCGTAGAGCTTCATCCAGGTGAGGGCCGCAACTGCGGCGCGTCCGTAGGGTGCGTGGTCGGGATTCGCGATTGCGAGACGGGAAGACCTGTCGTTCTGAAGAGTCGTTTGCGTCAGGGGCTGCAGAGGCGAATCCTTGCGTGCCCAGAGGACCAGTACGCCGCGAGCGTAGGCAACGGGCGCCGAGGTGTCGGCGAGATTGTCAGCGACAATTTTCTCAGGGAAAGTGTAATCGGCGGCCAGGAACAAATCAGCGGACTGACCGTTCAGGATCTGTGTTGCGAGCTCCGACGATGATCCGAAGCTGACGTTCAGGTGGATTCCTGTCGCGTTTTCATACGCCGCAGCAATTGCCGGCATCACCGGCTGCAAATCGGCCGCCGCAAGTACGCGAATTTCACGCTGAGTCTGCGCCGCATTGGCCTGCAGCACACAGGCGAAAGCGAGGGTGAGCAAGGGCAGGGCCGTTGCCGCGCTGAACCAGCGAGATGGATTCATAGAGTAAGCTGAAGGTAAGCCAAATGAGCGTGACACATCAACTTAGATGCGCAGATTGCGGCGTCCGCACGACTGCCGAATCCATGAGCAGCGACTTTCGATGCCCAGATTGCAAGGGCCTATATGAGGTGGTCTACCCCTGGAGTTCAGGTCCGGGTTCCGCTGAATCCACTTCTCAGTTAAAGCTGCCGAATCCTGGCGGAATGAGGCATCTCTGGCAGGAGCGACGCACGTCGACGTTGGCCATCGATCAGAGCGGCGTCTGGCGCTTCCGTGAGTTGCTCCCCATCGTTGGCAATATGCAGAAGGTGGTGACGCTCTGCGAAGGCAATACTCCGTTGTATGATCTGCCGCGCTGCGCGGAAATCGCGGGCGTGGACTGGCTGTTCGCCAAGCATCAGGGGATGAATCCCACCGGCTCGTTTAAAGACACCGGCATGACAGCCGCGCTATCAGTCGCTGTGGAGCGCGGATTTCAGTGGGTTGCATGCGCCTCAACCGGCAATACGTCGGCGGCGATGGCCGCGTATGCGGCGCGCGCGGGGCTGCGGTCCATCGTATTCATCCCTGAAGGCAAGATCGCATGGGGCAAACTGTCGCAATCCATGGATTACGGTGCTCTGACCGTACAGCTGAAGACTGACTTCGATGGTTGTGTGCGACTGTTGCTCGAGCTCGTGAAGCGATTCCCAATCTACCTCTTGAACTCGGTGAATCCCTATCGTCTGGAAGGGCAGAAGACGCCCGCCATGGAGATTCTGGAACAGATGGAGTGGCAGGTTCCGGAACACCTGGTCGTGCCAGGTGGCAACCTGGCAAACTCGTCCGCGTTGGGCAAGGGCTTTTTGGAGCTCAAACAGCTTGGGATGATCCCGCGTGTGCCGCAGATCAGCGTGATCCAGGCGCAGGGCGCGAATCCGCTGTATCGCTGGTTCCTGGATGAGAACCATGAGATGAAGCCCGTCACCGCCGATACTCGCGCGACGGCGATTCGAATTGGAAACCCAGCCAGCTGGAAGAAAGCGGCCCGCGTGATTGAGCAGACCGGCGGATGGTGCGAACAGGCGACCGAACAGGAAATTGCACTAGCAAAGGCCCAAATCGGGGCCGAAGGCATTGGATGTGAGCCGGCTTCTGCCGTTACGTTAGCGGGCCTGAAAAAGCTGGTGGCACTGGGTAAAGTCAAAAGCGGAGAACGCGTCGTGCTCCTGCTTACCGGGCACACGCTGAAGGATCCGCAATACACGATCGATTATCACCGCGGCGAACTGCTGCTCGAAGGCGAGCTTGCCGGAGCTTCCGCAACGGACCTGAGGCTGCATGAGACCCTGCGCAAGCCGCCTATTGTGCTGGAGGCCGAGGAGGATGTCGTGCTTCGAGTACTAGAGCAGCAGATGAATGCCGCGGTTCCGGCTGGAGCCTCGCTTTCCGTATGACCGGAATGGCACAGCCTCTGCGGATTAAATTGCCGGCTACGTCTGCGAATCTGGGCTCCGGTTTTGACGCTGTTGGATTGGCCATGGGGCTGACGCTGACGGTTGAGGCGAGCGTCAATGTAGTGCCGAGTGCTCCGGAACTGACGATCGCCGCAACCGGGCGCGATGCGGACCGCTGCTCGAGGACTCGCAACAACATGATCTTTGAGACCTACCGGGAAGTATTGCAGGCGGCCGGGCGCGCGCTTCAGCCGCTGGATCTGCGCCTGCATAACGAAATTCCGCTGGGTATGGGATGTGGGTCGAGTGCTGCGGCCCTGCTGGCGGGCGTGATGCTGGCGAACCACTTCGGCGGGTTGGGATGGAACCTGCGGCAATGCATGCAGGAGGCCTGCATTCGGGAAGGCCATCCGGACAATGTAGCCGCGTGCGCCTTCGGCTACATGACGATCTCCGCCGAGACCGAGACCCGGAAAGTCGTCGCGGTGACCTGCGGACAGGAAGCGGGTTGGAAGCTTCTTCTCGCGCTTCCTGCTGGATCGCTCGCCACAGAGCGCGCACGTGCTCTGCTGCCTTCGGAATACAGCCGCGCCGACGCCGTATACAACATCCAGCGTGCCGCTTTGCTGGCCGGCGCCTTCGCGGAGAAGCGGGGCGATCTATTGGCAATCGCAATGCAGGATCGCATCCACCAGCCATACCGTAGCCAGGTATGCCCCTTGCTGCTGCCGCTGCTCCCTCTTGCCGGCTCCGATGGTATTCTCGGCGTTGCCTTGAGCGGCGCGGGACCCGGTGTGCTGCTGATTGCGGAGGCCGAGGCGCAAACTCCGGATCTGGAAGCTCGGATCCGAGAGATAGCGGGAGATCCGGCATTGGAAATCCTTGAAACTCGGATTGCTGCGGGAGTTGTGCAGCGCATCTTGCAACCACCACAATCCGAATGGGTTTCGCAATAACGGACGATTCCTTCGCAAGGTCTTAGTCTGCGAAGAAAATTCTTTACAACTAAAGTCAGCGTTTCGTAGTATGTGCCGGTGTGCAGTTCTGGGGAGGGCTGCTACGCCGCCCGCCGTCCCGTGATAACCCGGGCGGCGGGCGTTACTCGTTAATCAGGCATTCCGGCAGCAGTCCTCACTGCGCTCGGGCACTACGCATCGATTGAACTGTGTATGCATCTATTATGTAGGTTGTTATTACCCCTGCTTGCCGGAGCGGCAAAGCAGCGAAGGAGCAATGATGTCTGGAGAGTTTGTGACCGCGGTGAACGATGCCGACTTCGAGAAGGAAGTGCTGCAATCGGAGCAGCCTGTACTGGTGGATTTCTGGGCTGCATGGTGCGGTCCATGCCGCGCGCTGGCTCCCGTGGTCGATGAAGTGGCCTCGCAGTACAACGGCAAGCTGAAGGTGATGAAGATGGACGTGGATGCAAACACTGCAACCCCGATGCGTTATGGCGTCCGCGGCATCCCTGCACTTCTGCTTTTCAAAGGCGGCAAGGTAGCCGATCAGCTTGTCGGATATCATCCGAAAGACGCAATCGACAAGACGATTTCCAAGGTGATCGTGTAGCTCACTACCGGCTCCCGATGGAAATGCTCTAGACTCAGCACGAATGCTGGAATGGATGTTCTTCCGCGGCGTGATGGTGGCCTTTTTCATATTGGCCAACAGTTTTTTCGTGGCTGCGGAGTTTGCGCTTATCAGCGTCCGAGAGACGCGTATGGAGCAGTTGCTCGCGCTGGGTCGGCCCGGCGCGCGCACGGCCCTGCATCTTAAGCACGCGATCGATGAATTCCTACCTGCGGTGCAGTTCGGGGTGACGCTCGCGTCGCTTGCACTGGGTTGGCTGGGTGAGCCGGCAATCGCACAAATGCTCTTGCTTGTCGCAGAGCGCTGGGTAGGAACGCTTCCACCTCACGCGTTGCTGTATGCGCACACTGCGGCCGTGGTGATTGCATTCGCCGTCATCACCTATTTCGAGGTGCTGCTGGGTGAACTGGTCCCCAAAGCACTGGCTCTCCAGCGCGCAGAACGGATTGCCCTCGCGGTTGCTGGGCCGATGGACGTCTTCATCCGAATGACGCGTCCGGCGGTGCGGCTGATGAACGCCTCGGCAAGCTTGGTTCTCCGGTTGTTTCGTGCTCCGCTCCAGGGGGAAGGCACGGTGCACTCACCCGAGGAGTTGAAGCTGATCGCTACGGCCACGCGCCGGATGGGCTTATTGCCCGCCTTCCAGGAAGAGATCATCCATCGGGCCATCGAGCTGAACCACGTCACCGTCCGCGAGGTGATGACCCCACGCGGCAAGATATTCTCTCTGCCGGCGGATATGCCGATCGAGCGGGCCAGCGCACGGATCATCGAGGAACAACACTCCCGTGTGCCGGTCTACGAGGTAAAAGGGGAAGGGCACACTGGCATCAGCGATCCTGACCGGATCATTGGAGTGGTCTACTCCAAGGACATATCCCGGCTCATGCACTTTCGTGCGGTGACTCTGGGACTCGGGGGCGCCACGAATTCCGGCCTGACGCTACGTCAGGTGATGCGCGACGTCTTTGTAGTGCCGGAGACCAAGCTGGCGGTTGACCTGCTTCAGGATTTCCAGCGAAGGCGCAGACAAATCGCGGTCGTGGTGGACGAGTTCGGCTCCACAGTGGGTATTGTGACGGCAGAGGACGTGCTTGAGCAGGTTGTCGGAGAGATGGAGGATGAGTTCGACGTAGCCAGCCGAACCGCGCGAGTGAACTCAGAAGGGATCACCGCACTCGACGGCAGCACCACCCTCCGCGATTTGGGAACCCAGCTTGGCTGGACGTTTCCGCGCGAGGCTGGTGTAGAGACTCTCGCCGGATTTCTGCTGACTCAGCTTGGGCACGTGCCCACGATCGGCGAGAGCGTCGATTACGAAGGCCGGCGTTATATCGTGGAAGAAATGGCTGGACGGCGGATCGCCCGGGTTCGAGTAGAGACCATCAAGCCGGCCGCGAAGCCTGAGATCGAACCTGTTGTCACAAAGTCCGGAACCCCTGACTAGCCTTCCCAAATCCGTTCGCCGCGCTTTGGTCACACTGCCTGTGCTGTGGGTGGTTGTGTCTGTGGTGTTTCTCCTGATTCACCTTGTGCCGGGGGATCCCATTGTGCAGATGCTCGGGGAAGGAGCCACCGCATCGGATATCTCCGATCTCCGCCATCGGCTCGGCTTTGACGCTCCTTTGTACAAGCAGTATCTGCACTACTGGGGCGGTGCATTGCATGGGGACTTTGGACAATCGCTTCGGCTGCACGATTCGGTGACCCATCTGGTTGCGCAGCGATATTCGTACACGCTGGCGCTTACCCTGTCGGCGCTGCTTCTCGGCATCCTGGCTTCCATTCCGGCCGGCGTTTGGTCGGCGCTTCATCGCGGCCGGTGGGTAGATCGCGTGTTAGGAGTCGCGAGTCTCGGCGGACTATCTTTCCCAAACTTTGCGCTTGGCCCCATCCTGATTCTCGTTTTTTCCATCAGGCTGGGTTGGCTGCCAGTCTCCGGCGCCGGGACCGGACGCGTCTTCGGGCCAGGTTTCTGGGTTTACCTAATCCTCCCTGCCATTACCCTCGGCAGCGGATTGGCCGGCGTGCTAACCCGGATGGTGCGCACGGCGATGCTCGAAGAGCTTGGGCAGGATTACATCCGGACGGCGCGCGCGAAAGGACTGCCGGAGACGGTGGTCGTCTACCGGCACGCGCTCGCCAACGCTTTGATTCCGACGCTTACAATCGTGGGTCTCCAATTTGGAAGCCTGCTGTCGGGTGCAATTGTGACGGAGACGGTGTTTAGCTGGCCCGGAATTGGGCGCCTTACACTCTCTGCGATCTCAAACCGGGACTATGCTTTGGTGCAGGGCTGCATCCTTGCCGTCGGGCTCACCTACGTGCTGGTGAACCTGCTCACCGATTTGGCTTACACGTTTGCAAATCCAAGGATGAGAGTCTAAGGATCGTGCGATTCATCCGCCGATATCGGTACGCGATTCTTCTCGCCGCGGCCGTGCAGCTGTCGGCCGCAGTCTCGCAGGCCCCTAACACGAAGACGTTCCACGATCCTGCTTACAAACTCTCCTTCGAATACCCCGCAGATTGGACCTTCAGTCAAAGGGATCACGAGATCAGTACGTTTCATCTGGATGCCCGCTCCGCTCCGCGCAATGCCATCATGCGTGCGGTTGTGGCGATGCCGGTGAACCCTTTCCCCCACTCTACGTTTTCCGGGGCATATGTGTACTTCAGCGTGACGCCGCATTCATCTCAGGAGGCATGCGATCAGCAGGCTCTCGGTCCGCCTAATACGGCAACATCACCCAAGGGCACCTCAAAGGGCGGAAATATCTCCTTTGCCCACGGACACGACTCTCAGCAAGAGATATGTGTCACTCAGCGGGATGAGGTATACACAACTTGGCATCGCGGCGCCTGTTATCGGTTCGACCTCGCCATTAACAATTTCTGCGGAGGGCAGGTGACGGGCGTACAGGACCTCTCCGATAAAGAGCTGGAGCAGGTGAATCAGCGCCTGGAGTCGATCCTGGCTACAGCCCGCTTTGGTCTGCAGTGAAACTGCTGAAGATCGACCTCTGGACCGCCCGCATGAGCTAGAGATTGATAGTAAGCCTTCCCAAAGCTTACATTGTGGCACTTAGACCAATGACATCAGCTACTTACCTTGAGCAGGGGTGATATGCTACAGCAATGTGGGGTACCCGTCACAGCGGGCGCGGCAGGTTCGGATCACGCGAACACCGTTCTCAACTTATCTCTGCGCCAATCACTTAAGATTTACTGAGGTTATTCGGGCTCCATAATGCAGAGACAGCTCTTTACCGGCAAAAGAATCCTGGTCGTCGACGATGAATCGATCGTCGTACAGACGCTCAATCTGATCTTCCGTTCAAGAGGATTCGAAGTCCGAACCGCCGGATCCGCAGAGGAGGCACTCGAACGGATTGCTGGGTGGGTTCCAGACATTGCCGTTCTGGACGTGGTTCTCCCCGGAATGAACGGGTTGGATTTCGCGGTGCTGCTTGCCCAGCAGGCGCCATCCTGCAGGATCGTACATCTCTCCGGGCAGCCCGGCAGTTCCGAGCTCCGGGAACAGGCGGCGCTCGAAGGCCATCCGTTTGAAATCCTGGCGAAGCCCATGCACCCTGAGGTTCTTCTAGCTCATTTGGCGAGTTTGCTTGAGCCTTCCGCACCTGCGTAAAGCCACGTCTGCCGTGCTCGGAGGTATCATGGCAGCAGCTCCAAGCAGGATGAAGCCATGCCCCGAATCTCACGCCTCGCCAGAAACCAAGTACGTCCGTCGTCGGTCGAGATTTACGACCGCACCCTGCGCGACCGTGGCAATGTGCCGAACATGTTCCGGACCATGGCGCATCGTCCCGAGATCTTCGAAACCATCATCGCGCACATGGATGCAGTGTTGAACACTGGCACCCTTCCGAAAGCGCTAAAAGAACTGGTGATTGTACGAACCTCGCAGGTCAATCGCACGCCCTACTGCCTGGCCTCACATACCGCCATATGCAAAAGGCTGGGCTGGACGGATGAACACATCGAGGCACTGAAGCGAGCGGATGCCAGTCCGGAGTTCACGGAATCGGAGAAGGTCGCGATCCATCTGGCGGAGGTGATGACGCGCGATGCACACAGCTACTCCGATGCGGATTTTGCCAGGCTGCGAACCTTCTACACCGAAGGCGAGGTGGTGGAGCTGCTGGCGGCCATTGGCTTGTTCAACTATTTCAACCGCTTCAATGATCTGCTTCAAATGGAGCCAACCCAGCCCGCCACCGTTGACGAACTAGCTGAGGCCGGAGTTGCACCCGTAGCTGTAGGTCCGAGCAATACCCGCTAGTTCGCTCCGCTTCGTCAATCATTGAATCGTGATACCGCCGGATCCGGTGCCAACCCGTACCGTTGGTCCTCCCCCATTGACCGCACCCGATACGTGGTGTTTGCTGGAGCTGCCCTCGATCGTAAGAGGCCGGTCCACGCGGATTCCGCCGGAGCCAGTATTGGCATCAAGATTGAATCGAGCATTCGCCGGGATGTTAAGATGGATCCCCCCGGAACCGGTATGAACGCGCCAGTCACTCGTCGGGTTTCCATCCACCTCAATGCTGCCGGAGCCGGTATCTGCCTGAAGGGAACCGGATATTCCGTTGAGCTCAATTCCCCCGGATCCGGTGTGTGCGCGGACATCGCCGGGCCCCGTCACTGTCAACGTGATATGGCCGGAGCCGGTCTGGACGGAAGCACCGCCATGCACTCCGCTGGCGTCAATCGACCCGGAGCCAGTCTGCAGGTGGGCATTGCCAGCGATATTGTCGGCGTGAATGCCTCCCGAGCCCGTGTCCGCAGTAACGGAACCCTGGATTCCGCCAATTTCCATGGATCCGGAGCCCGTGTGGCTGGTAAGCGTGGTGGATGCCGGCGCTGTGATGTCGTAGTCAATCGAGATATTGCGGAAGAGGTCTGAGTCGTCAGGTTTGCGTATGAGGACGATATTGCCGGACTGGCTGATGGGCGGGTGATCCACAATCTGCTTCACCCTTTGCTCACTGTCTGCGGAGAACATCTCCATGTGTGAGTGAACGTGGCCGACAATGTGAATCTGGCCCAGCGCGCCGGAGTAGACGTGGACATATCCGGAACCATTGCTGATGTTGAGTGTCGCCTGGCCAGAAACAGTGAGGGTGCGATCAAAGTTGCCGTCGGCAGCAAAGGCCAGGGGCGCAAATCCGATGGCGGCCAGCAAGAGTATGGAAAGACGCAAGGTAGTCCTCCGTTGAAGTCGTGCTCAACAGCCTATACGCATGCCCATTCGCTGCAGTTCCAGAAGAAATGTGGTCTGCACACCGCTATCGCTTCAGGGCCAGATGAGCCTGCCGAATGTCATCGGCGGTGAAAACTGCGTGGAACGCCGGCGCATGCTCGGAAGGTACTTCGGCGAGAGCTCGCTCGATGTTCTCGCGACCGCCCTGCATGCGGTCGACCAAGCATAGGACGCCCGCGATGGTCATGCCGGCGTCGCGAGTGGCCTCGATAGCGGTGATGGTGGATCCGCCGGTGGTGCAGACGTCGTCGACGATAACGACCGGAGCTCCAGGCGAGAGGAAACCTTCGATGCGTCGGCCCGTGCCGTGCGTCTTCTCGGCTTTGCGCACAAGGAATCCATGAATGAGTGCCGGCTCAGGGCCTGCATCGCTGCCTTCCAGATCGAGCTCATCCGAAAGTGCGGCCAACTCCTGGTGATCGGCAAGCGCCCATGCGGATGCCGAAGCGGTGTTCGAGACCAGGGGATCAGCGCCCATGGTGAGGCCGCCGACCGCGACGGCATCTGGGATGTGCTCGCGGATGAACGAGTAGAAAACGAGTCCGGCGAGACGACCACCTTCCGCATGCAGGGTGGTGGTGCGGCAGTCGATGTAATAGTCGGACTTCTGCCCGGAAGCGAGAGTGAAGTCACCCAGCCGGAAAGAGTGGGTGGCGATCAGGTTGAGCAGGGGATGGCGATAGGGGTCGGGCATCTGGCTTAGTGTAGCGAACCTCACAGCCAGTGCAACAGATCGACAGGACCAGGTTTAGGTAGCTGAGTTGGCTTCTTCGTGGACCAGATTGACGCCAATCCCGTGCTCGTACACGAGGCTGCCGCCGAGGTGCGCGGATGCGGTGATGATGAGAAATCCGAGCGCGGCAAGGGCGCGGCCCGTGCTTCGATTCTCGCTGCGCCGCGCGAAACAGGATCCGAGGAAGAGGCCCGTCGCGGCCACGTTTAGCAGACCGTGTACGAGGCCGATGCGGCGAGGAGCAGGTTTGTCGATTCCCGACCAGTCGTTCAGCCCTGTAATTGCAGTGGCTGTTGCGGCGGCCAGGCCGAGGACGTTAGCAGCATCTGCGGCGGTATCCATGCCCCAACTCCCGGAGATCGCCCCAATCGCGTCGAATGCGACGGTAGCCGTCCAGGAACCGATGGGAATGTCTGTCAGGACCGCATGGAGCGGTACTTTCATCCATTGGCCGTAAAGGAAGTTACGAAGCGGGTCGCCGCCGAGGCTGTCCACGGCGGAGTTGACGACACCCTGTGCCGCCTTCTCAACTCTGGGGGAGATCCAGTCCTGCTGTTCGACGAAACGGGCAATGGCATCTTTACTGACCGGAGCGGAAGTGGATTCGTCGTACATAGGGAAGACTCCTTCTGCATGAGTGGCCGGGAGACACGTTTGGCACAAGCATGAGATGCAGCGGAGGTCTTGGCTGTGGCTTAGCGCCCGAGACGGTCGAGATGGCGATAGCCACCCGTCTGAATCAGCACGCCGATAAAGATGAACGAGTTGTATGCTGCGTGCACCAGAGCTGAGGCGGCAACCGATTGCGTTCGTACGCGGACCAGGGTGAGCAGCAGAGATACTGAGAAGAGGCCGACCAGGGCGGCGAAGTAGTGGCCGATTTGCTGCGCATGAATCCCGGCGAACAGAAGGCTGGTAACGATGGCAGAAAACATCAGCGACACCGGACTGAGTTCGGTGGTCGTGCGCCACTGATCCAGGGCCTCGGGTGTGCGAGGGAGCACCAGAAAGTCATAGGCGATGGCCACGGCCGGAACCAGGAAGCCGCGGAAACAGATCTCTTCGAATACCGGGGCAATGATGATTCCAAAGAACGTCATCCCCCAGGCGGCCACCGGAGTCGAGAAGAAGTCCTCGATGGGGAGCGTCTTCGGCGGAGTGGTGAAGTAGGTCACCACCTGCATCATGATGCCCAGCAGCAGGCCAAGTCCGATGAGCTTACCGGCATGCACGCGGGCGGTGTAGCCACTCCAGCGAACCCCTTGCAGGAAGGGCCGGTGCCAGATCGCGGGAAAGACCAGCGCCGCGACCACAAGCGTAAGCAGGTAGGTCGCGGCCTGGCTTGCCATCTGCAGCAAGGGATGCTGCACGACAATGACGCCCTGGTGCAGCGCGACCGGCGACTTGCCGATGAGAGTCAGCAGTATCTGCGATCCAAAGAGCAGGGCCGCAGCCGCAATAAGAAATAGCAACGCATGGGCCAGATTCGGAATACGGCGCGGCTCGGGCTCCGGCTCCGGTTGTGGCGGCGGAGGAACCTCGTCGGATAGATAAGACCCCTGGCCGCCAGGTGCTGGGTAGATGCTCATGCCTTCTTTCTACCTTGTGAGCGGCCGGATTTCCCGGATGCCGGTTTTGAGGTTACAGACGAGCCGGGCTTCGCTTCAGGTACGCCGGTCTTCTTTTTTGGTGCTATGAACTTGCCGCGCGCGGCCTTCGGGACATCGGCTTCGGCAATGATATGGGACGGCTGGGGACCGGCTGCGGGATTATGGCCGTTGCTGGATGGATTCACACCGCCTGTGCTGCGCACTGGGGAGCCGCTCGAACCGTTCCGATTCTGCGGCGCATAATGTCGGGCGAGAAACTGGCCGGTGTGCGAAGCAGCAACCGTAGCCACCTGCTCGGGCGTGCCATGGGCGACAATCTGTCCGCCGCGCTCTCCGCCCTCGGGGCCCAGGTCAAGGATGTAGTCGGCGTTGCGGACAATGTCGAGATTGTGCTCGATGATGATAACGGTGTTCCCCAGATCGGTGAGCCGATGAAGCACCTCGAGCAGCTTGCGCACGTCATCGAAATGAAGTCCGGTCGTTGGCTCGTCAAGCAGGTACAGAGTGCGGCCCGTCTGCCGTTTGGAAAGCTCTCGGGCGAGCTTCATGCGCTGAGCTTCGCCTCCCGAGAGAGTTACAGCGGACTGGCCAAGATGGATGTATCCCAGCCCTACGTCGACCAGGGTCTGTAGCTTCTGGTGGACGGCGGGGATGTCTTTCAATACGGGCAGCGCATCTTCAATCGGCAGATCGAGGATATCCGCAATGGAGTTGCCGTTGAATTTAACAGAGAGCGTCTCCTGGTTGTAGCGCCGCCCATTGCACACTTCGCAGAGAACATAAACGTCGGGCAGGAAATTCATTTCAATCCGCCGCTGGCCCTCGCCCTGGCAAGCTTCGCAGCGTCCGCCTTGGACGTTGAAGGAGAAGCGGCCGGGCTTGTAGCCCCGCTCGCGAGCTTCAGGAAGCTGCGCGAAGAGATCGCGGATGGCAGTGAAGACGCCGGTATAGGTGGCCGGGTTGGAGCGGGGCGTGCGGCCGATGGGGGACTGGTCGATCTCAATCACCTTGTCGATTTGCGAAATGCCGATCACTTTGCCGTGCTGGCCGGGCTCTTCGCGCGATCCGTAGAGCTCTTTGGCCAGGGCACGGTAGAGAATATCCGTCACCAGGGTGGATTTGCCCGATCCGGAAACGCCGGTGACGACGGTCATGACACCGAGAGGGAAGTGGGCGGTAACGTCTCGCAGGTTGTGCGCACGGGCGTTCTGGACCGTGATCCACTTGCCGCTGAGCGGCCTGGGCATCGCCCGCGCGACGATCTCAATGTTCCCGGCAAGGTATTGGCCGGTGATGGAGGCCGGGTTGGCCATCACCTGTTCCGGCGTGCCATCGGCGATGAGGTGGCCGCCGTTCTTGCCGGCTCCGGGGCCCAGGTCGAGCACGTAATCTGCCTTGCGGATAGTGTCTTCGTCGTGTTCCACCACGAGCACGGTGTTGCCCAGGTTGCGCAGGTTTTCGAGCGCGGAGATAAGGCGCTGATTGTCCCGCTGGTGAAGGCCGATGGAGGGTTCATCCAGAACGTACAGAACGCCCCGCAGCCTAGAGCCGATCTGCGTGGCGAGCCGGATACGCTGGCCCTCGCCTCCGGAGAGTGTCGCGGCAGAGCGATCGAGCGAGAGGTAGTCGAGCCCGACTGCGTTGAGGAACTCTAGTCGCTCGATGATTTCGCGCTGAAGCCGATCGGCAATGATGGCCTCACGGCCGGTAAAGTGCATGGCGCGGGCAGCGGTCAGGGCGCGCTCAATCGAAAGTGCGGTGAAATCGGCGACGGAAAGGTCTCGCGGCTTCTCGGTCCTGGAGGGGGAATCCACCGGGATAGTCACGGCGAGAGACTCCGGGCGGAGGCGGCGGCCTGCGCATCGGGGGCAGGTTGTCGCGGACATGTACTGCATCATGTACTCGCGATACCCTTCGGATTTGGTCTCTTCGAGATTGGAGCGGAGATAGGCGAAGATGCCGTGGAAGCCGGTGCGTGCCGACTCTCCTTTGGGAGGCCCGTAGAGCATCAGGTCCTGATGTGCCTTGGGGAACCGCTCAAATGGCTGCCTGAGGTCGATCTTGTATCGTTCTGCCGCGAGTTTGATCAGGCGAAGCAGATAGGACGATGCGGATCCCGGCCCCATGGCGCCGTCCAGCAGCGGCTTGGACCAGTCGACGATGGTCTTGGCGGGATCGAAGTCGTAGATGCTGCCGAGGCCGTGGCACTCCGGGCAGGCGCCGTAGGTGGAGTTGAACGAGAAGCTCCGGGGCTCGAGCCGTGCGACGTTGATGCCGCAGTCCGGGCAGGCCATTGAAGAGGAGTAAAGGGTTTCCGTCTGCTTGCGGGTCTCGGGATCCTGCAAACCAACCAGCACGAGTCCGTCCGCCATCTGCAGCGCTTTGGCAACGGAGGTTTCCAACCGACGGCTATCGTACTTTGGTGCGCCGTCGGCTCCGGGCTCGCCCGGTATAGGTTTCAGGATGATGCGATCCACAATCGCCTCGACTGTGTGATTCCGCTTTTTGTCGAGCCGCATACCGTCGGTGATCTCGGCGACCTCACCATCGATCCGCGCTCGGAAGCCCTGCTGGTCCAGCGCTTCCAGCTCCTCACGGAACTCGCCCTTGCGGCCGCGGACAATCGGAGCGAAGACCGTGATCCGTTCCCCTGGAGCCTGGGCAACGATTTGCGCCACAATCTGCTCTGGGGTCTGCCGCGTGATCGGCAGGCCGCAGTTGGGGCAGTGCGGCTGACCGACTGAGGCGTAGAGCAGGCGCAGGTAATCGTAGATCTCCGTGATGGTGCCTACGGTGGAGCGGGGACTGCGCGAGGTAGTCTTCTGCTCGATGGAGATCGCGGGCGACAGGCCGTCAATCGCGTCTACGTCTGGACGCTCCATTTGATCGACGAATTGGCGCGCATAGGCGGAAAGCGTCTCGACGTATCGGCGCTGGCCCTCGGCGTAGATGGTGTCGAACGCAAGGGAAGACTTGCCCGACCCGGAAAGACCAGTGACCACGGTCAGCGTGTTGCGCGGAATGGAGACGTTGACATTGCGGAGATTATGCTGGCGGGCGCCGCGTACCGTGATGTGTGTAATCGCCATCGGAGAGGGTTTGACGCCTGCGCACGCTCACTGTGGACCGCAGGGACGCAAGGGCCAAGCTTTAAGAATACGGCATCCCGCCGGACCGCGTGACCCGGAGGTGGGATGGCTCACCAGTCGCCGCGAGGTGTACCAGATTAATCAACGGTTTTTATACGCAGACCGCAAATAGCTGTTTGTGAAGGCAAGGCTTCTTGTCAGAATGAGTTGGGGTTGCGCGTGCTGTCATGGCGCAGAACTCACTGAATAGGGAAGCGGGGAAAGCGGTTTCCGATGGACTTGATCGTGCTCGTGTGTGTGGTGCTGGCCGGACTGGCGGCGGGTGTATTGGCGGCGTATGGCATCTGTCTCGGGATGTTTGCCGCGTTCCGGATGCATGCAGGACAGGCAGCCGCCGAGAGCGCCGCGCCGGCAATGGTAGCGAGCACCGCAACCGTAACCGGCAACTAAACCGGTTGATAGATTCATGGGCCCCGCGATATAGGCGATAATCGCTGGGGTGAACCTCCGCGATTCCAACACATTGCAACGATGGACACTTGCCGTAACCGGCGCGAGCGGCTCCGTGTTTGCGGCGGAGATGCTGCGAGCGCTGGCTGCAGATGCGCGCGTTGGGCGGGTGGACCTGGTGGTTTCGGAGGCGGCACTGCGGGTGATAGCCGAAGAGCTGCGATTGAGTGGCCGGAACGCCGTGGTAGAGAAGCTGCTGGGGGAGCCGAGCAGCAAAGTGGTGCAGCACCCCGAGAGTGATATTGGAGCGAACGTCGCCAGTGGGAGCTACAGTTCGTCAGGGATGATTGTGCTGCCATGCACCATGGGAACGCTGGCTGGCATTGCGAACGGCATGGCATCGAACCTGATCGAGCGTGCTGCCGACGTCTGCCTGAAGGAAGGGCGAAAGCTGGTGCTGTGCGTGCGGGAGACGCCGTTCAATCGCATCCACCTGCGGAATATGCAATTGGCGTCAGATGCGGGCGCGACCATCTTTCCGGTGATCCCTACGTTCTACAACCACCCGCAGGACTCGACCGAGATGGCGCGGAACTTCGTTAACCGGGTACTGGCGCATCTGGGACTTCCTCAGCCGGACGCATATGAGTGGAAGGGGGAGGAACCACCTCCCGCGATCCGATAAAAGTCCATTTTGTGCAATTTGGGATGGTGCGACTGGTCTCAGACGCGAGTTGCTCTGGCAGTTCAGGTGCTGCTCCCCGGGGCTGGAGTGAGGCCCCCAGGCGCTGCCTGGGCTCGATAGCCGCACCAGGCGCAGAACCGCTGCCCGGCTGTGATGGCCTGCCCGCATTGGGGGCAAGGGGATGCAATGGGCCGGCGCAGCACAAAGTAGAGGAGAAATCCGAGCAGGTTGGGAATAAAGATTGCTACCAAAGTCCACGGGACCGCGGGCATCGCTCGTCTGCGAGCGTCTGCGTAGACGTATCCCAAACCGAGTAGCCAGGCTGCGAACAGAGCGCTGGCCACCAAGGCGCCCACGAAACCGATCAGCGATGACATGGCCGGCACCTCCGTGACATGGTGGTGCTCCAACCAGATGAGCCCCACCCGCCCCGAGTGGCGAGCCTGCATATACGTTCTGCCGTGGATCAGACCAGCGAAGGCGCCGATCAGTGGCGCGCAAATCAGAATAGCGATGGCACAAAGCCTAATTGGCTTCGGCACAATGCTCCAAGCGTTACGGATTCTCATCGCGTGAGTCCTTTCTTATTCATCCACAGGGCTGGAGAGACGGGCAGCAGCAGAAACAAAAGGCAAATCCACAGGGATGGCGCGATCCAGAATGCGGCGAGACCAAGGTGAAGCTGGGCCGCGCTCAGATGCCAGACGGCAGCCGCGCGGGCGCCAAGTTGCGTTGCAGTGAAGGAACCACCGACGGTAAGCAGCAATGCGACGATGCCGCCCTGCCACATGCGGCTGCGCTGGAAGTGCCGGTTTTCGACTTGCTGTGCGCCATGAGTGAGGGAAGCGAGAACCCTGCTGTCCAGGTCCGAATCGACGGGGAAGGAGAACCCGCGCAACGCTGCGATGGCGCGGTTGGAATCTTCCAGATATTCGCTACACTCGGCGCAGCCAGCCAGGTGCTCGCGAAGAGTCTGCTCCTCCTCCGAGGAGGCTGCGCCTGCAAGGAACTGGTCAATGAGTTGTCGGATGAGCTGGTGAGGATCAGCTTGCATGGTGTTCTGCTCCCATGTGCCCGCGTAAGACGGCGAGGCCTCGATAGATTCTGGTGGAGATGGTGGAGACCGGCGCTCCGACGATCGTGGCGATCTCCTGGAGCGAAAGGTCTTCCTGAAAACGGAGAATGAGTGCCTCGCGGTAGATGGGCTCCAATGTTTGCAGCGTCTTGGCGAGGTGCTGCGCGTCCTCAGTGCGCGCGGCCTGTTCGAACGGTGACGGTTCGGCGGAGACCGGAGAAAACGATTGTGGGGAGAGGTCGGTCGAATCCAGGCTTACAGGCCCACGTTTGCGGGTGTGGTCGATCGCGAGATTGCGGGCGATGGCGAAGAGCCACGGCTCGAAGCGCGATTGGCCGTCGTAGGTGCGGCCGCGCTCCAGGACACGGAGCCAGGTCTCCTGCACGAGATCGTCGATGGGATCGCGGCTGCCGAGCAGAAAAATGAGGTAGCGAATCAGGCGGTGCTGATATTGCCCGACTAAGGCATGGAGTAGAGCGACGTCCTTCTCAGCAAGACCGCGAGCAATACGCTGGGTGTCGTCGTTCACGGTCACCGTCCATGGTATCTCCGATTGCCACATGCGCAGGGTATACGGACGAGGCGGTCGGAATTACGCACGAGCCGCTTCAGCGTGCGGTTGTCTCAGGGATTTGCCGGGGTGAGGAGGACGGATAGCCGGGAAGGGTGATCTCGCCGCGTTGTATCGGCGGGGTGGCTTTGAGGAATTCGATCGTGGCCTTAAGGACCGGACTGGCACACTCGGAGGGTGCCAGATGGCCGCAGCCGGTTACGGTCGCGAGGACGGAGTTGGGGATCTCGCGATGCATTTCAAAACCGGTAGAAATGGGGAGCAGCCGGTCCTGGTCGCCCCAAATGATCAGGGTAGGCTGCTGGATTACGCCGAGCCGGTTGTCGAGGAGGTCTGCGCCGGATTCCATGGAGTCCATGCTGCCCTGAATCACGCTGGCGTGCCGCTGCAGGCGGCGAAGCGCTGCACGGGCGACGAAAGGAGGCATGGTGCGAGGATGAGGCGAGAGCATTGCCATTAGGCGATGGAGCCCGGCTTCGTCTGTTGGCGTGAAGAGATTGCGGGCAAACGTCATCTGGAAGCGGATGCCGGCCGAGTCTTCGAGAATCAGCCGGTCGACCAACTCGGGATGTTCCAGAGCAAGTTCCGCGGCGATCCATCCACCCATGGACCAGCCGGCAATATTGGCGTGGCCAATGTTGCCGGCGTGCAGAAAGCCAGCGATGGCGGCGGTTTCCACGGGGATCGAGCAGGTGGTGTCAGGTTTATCGGAACGGCCGTACCCGAGCAGGTCGGGCGCGTAGACATGGAATCCGGCGGCGGCAAGGGTTGCTATCTGGGGCGACCAGGATTCGGCGCGGTCGCCCAGGCCATGAATCAGCACGAGCGGAATTCCGGGCGAACCGCCGGGCGGCCGAGCCTCCAGATAGTGAAGGCGTTGGCCGTTTGCTGTGATGTAGACACTATGCACGCCCTGCCGCCAGAGCTGGAATGCGGTCAGCTGATCGGTGACCCAGAGCGGGTCGAAATAAAACACGCCGGCAACCAGGCAGAGCAGGAGAAAGAGGAGCCAGGCGAGCCGGATGGCGATCTTCATGGAAGCGGCGTTCGCAAACTACTTGAGCGGCTTGCCGAACTCCTCACCGAAGACGGAGTGGTTGATATCGAAGCGGCCGCCGTTGAACTTATCGGGGCCCTTGAGATGTCCGACACCGAGCAGGGCCACCACCCAATAGCTGAGCGGGAGGCGCAGAACTTCGTGGACTTTCTCCTGCTCAAAACCTTCCATGGGCGCAGTGTCGTAGCCCATGACCTCAGCCATCAGCATCATGTGCGTGAAGGCGATCATGACCATCTTGTTGAGCCAGCCATGCATCTCGTCGGAGTTGAAGTGGGAGAGGTAGTTGGGAACGGAGTTGCGGGCCTGGGCAGCGTAGCCCTCCGGCATTCCGCCCTCCAAACCCATACGCAGGATGTCATCGAGGTCGCGGCGCCAGCCGTCGGCGTCGCCACAGGCGACGATGACGGCGGAAGCCTCTTCGACTTTGGCCTGGTTAAAAGAGGCGGCGCGGAGGCGTTTCTTCTGCTCTTCCGACTGCACCACGACGAATCGCCAGGGCTGCACATTATATCCGCTGGGAGCGCTGAGCCCGGCCTCAAGGATCTGGCGCAGGTCCTCGGGCGGGATGGGCGCACCATCAAAGCTGGGTGTGGCGCGGCGCTCGCGAATGGCCTGGCCGAGCGGCTTCACCTCTTGGGACGTCTTCACCATCGTGGATGTCTTTTCCTTTTTATGACCTGTGGGGTCACGCCGCATTCCCAGGGCCCAAGACCGTGTTGCATTCCAATATAGATGCAGTCCGGAGGGAGGGAAGGTTACGGTAATGAGAGGACCGGCAGAAGGCGCCGGCAAAATTCGGATTCAGCGACGTGGGACTGGCGATAACGTCAGTGAATCTCTGCCATTGGGAACTCCGAGGAGACGGACTGCTGTCCTTGAATGTCGGCGTAGACTTCCACTCCGTGGAACGGCTTGCGCAGCTCAGGATAAGCGCTCAGGAGTGCAGCCGCAGCGGCGAGGTTACGTTGCCGCCCGGCAGCCTGGTCCGGCAGCGGGTCGGCGTTGAAGTGTACGGCAATGTCAAGGGAAGGTGAGGCTCCGGAAGCTGAGGCGGTGTCGTCGGCGCCGAGGCTGGTGATGTGGAACTCCGCTCCATTGAGCCCTTTGACGACCAGCGGAGCATCGGAGCTGACACCCTCGGTGAGAGCGGGTGGAGCTGCCGTGGAAGCTTCCGTGCGGAGCTTCTCCAGATGAGTGCTGTTGAGGAAGGGGGCAGGCTGAACCAGGCGCAGTGCGGTCTGGTAGAACACCCAGGCGTTCCACGGCTGCTTGCCCTTAGCGAACTGGCGCGCCTGCTCCCAATACCAGAGGCCATCATGGCCAGCTGCGGTGAGCTGCCGAGGATAAAGTCCGGCGAGAAGCCATGGGCCGGTCGAAGGCGGCAGCTGGTGCAGAAGAAACGAGATGCGCCAGGGAATGTTGGAAGAGCCGGCAGTGAGATCCACGATTGCGAAGGCGTAGCGGCCGGCCGGGAGCGAGGGAATGTCGAACTCCACCTCGGCGGCGGTGCGGTTGAGCGAGCAGAAGAACTGGGCCTCGACTGCGCTGCCGTCGGCATTTGGCGCTAACTTTGTCGCATCCAGGAGATAGACCTGGGAGACCACGGGAGTATCGCCGGCTAGCTTGGGCGACGTGGTCGCCACCAGATACTGAAGCGCTCCGAACTCGCGCGCCAGATCTGGAGCCGCAACGCTTCGCAGAGCGGCGGCATCGTTGGCGATGACAGCCGTGGCGATCCGGCGCGCCGCCTCCGCAATAGCGGCGCGCTCCGCAGAGGGTAGGGCCGATTGGGTGGTGCAGGTCTCGGTTTGGGCTCGTACAAATGGAGCTGCGGCCAAGGACACAGCCACGCCTGTCGCGGCGAGAACGGTTCGGACATGACGTGCAAAGGGCAAACAGCGCATCGTGGCTCCCAGTCTAGTACAGGGACGTTGACGCTGAGCTAGGGGTAACTGCTTTGAGGAGGATCCACTATTTGGGGATGGCTTGTCCAAGGGCGGCTTTCTAGCATGGAAGCATGAAAACGTCGGCTCAGATTGGATGGATGGCTGCAGTGCTGTTCGAGGTGAGTCTGGCGGCGGTCTGCCAGTCAACTCTGCCCCCCATGGCTCCCACTATGCGTGATGTGGAAGAGCACCCCGCGATGGTGGAGTACACCGACGGCAGGATTGCGGTCACTGCCGACAACTCAAGCCTGAACGACATCCTCCGCGAGATCGCAAGACGTGCAGGGATGGCAGTCGAGGGCAGCGTGATCGAGGAGCGGGTATTTGGCAAGTATGGGCCAGGAGCTCCCGCCGAAGTATTATCTGCGCTGCTGGTCGGAACGGGCACCAACATGATGGTGGCCTCCGGCAAACTTCATGCGCCGCAGTTGATTCTGACGCCGCAGCATGGCGGCCCGACACCTCCGGACGCCGGTGCACAGCGGCGAAAAGCTGAAGCGGACGCGCGAAATCAGGAGAAGCTTGCGGCAGAGGAAGCGGTTTCGCGAGCAGAGACGGAAGAGGCAAAGCCTGCAGCAGCCGGAGTTTCGGCTGCGGCTGGGAAGGTGCGGGGTGGGTCTGGTGACGCCGAAGCGGAGCCACAGCAGCGGGCCGACTCGGATTCCACTCCCGACCCCGGACCGGCTGCGGCTTCGGGCGGAGAAGAATCAGCAGAAGCAACCAAATAGCAGCTTCTTTTTATTCGATTGTCACAGGTTTGCACTCGATTCCGGCCCGATGAAGACGCAACCTCCGCCGGAAAAATGTGTCGAATCTGTATGGCTGCACAGCAGCTCAGTGTTCTGTTGGCCCGATGAACACCCGGGAGCACGAAAACGGGAGTTCTCCTCTGGGATGTTCCAGACCGTGGCTGGCGACCCAATCGGTTATTTCCATTCGGTGGGCGGGGCGTGAATTCCTTAGGGAGATGGTGTATCAGGTATGGATTTGAAGAGAGGGAGAGCGGGCCGCGGAGCTCTGGTGGGGTGTGTTGTAGTTGCAATCCTGGTCGTTTCCGGTCTTTGCAGCGCGCACGCCTCGGTTGCGCTGCTGCTGGAGGAGCCCTATGGGCACTTTGGCGCGATGAATCCGACCGGGCACGCAGCGGTGTACCTGAGCCAGATCTGCGCCGATAGTCCCACGCACCTGAGGAAATGCCGGCCGGGCGAGTATGGCAGCGTCGTCAGCCGTTATCACAAGATTGACGGATACGACTGGATCGCCATGCCGTTGATTCCGTACCTGTATGCCATTGAAAATCCTGCGCAGGTTCCCTCCTGGGTCGATCCACGGCAGGTTTCGCAATTGCGGGATGCATACCGGCGTACCCATTTGGAATCGCTGGCCCCTGACACGGCGGCAGGAGCGGCTCCGCATGGCGAATGGATTCAGCTGGTTGGATCCTCTTACGACCGCAAGATTTATGGATTCGAAGTGGAAACCACGGCAGCGCAGGACGAGCGTTTTCTGGCCCTATTCAATGATCGCAGGGACATCAGCCACTTCAACCTTTTCTTTCGAAACTGCGCAGATTTTGCACGTGTCGTGCTCAATACTTACGTTCCGGATCTGGTACACCGGAACTTCATCGCCGATATTGGGCTGACCACGCCCAAGCAGGTGGCGCGGTCGCTGGTGCGGTATGGCGAGAAACACCCGGAAGTGGAGGTATCGGCTTTCGTAATTCCCCAGGTGGAAGGGACGGTAAAACGGAGCCACCCCGTAAATGGCGTGACCGAATCGCTGGTAAAGAGCAAGAAGTATGTGATCCCGATGGCGGTGCTAACTCCGCACATCCTGGGCACCGTGGCGGTGGCCTACCTGGTCGATGGCAGATTCCGGCTGCCGAAGGAAGCCCCCGCGTTTGATCTGAACCGGGCCGAGGTGAAGACGGAACGAACTGAGTCGCTGAGCCCGAGCCCCTACACTATCGAGACAGCTTCAGATCCGGTGCCAGAGACGATGAATGGCGGACCGGCCAGCCCCGGCCGCACCTCGGCGCTCCAGCGTTAGGATGATGCGCCATTGGGCCGGAGCTGAAGTCGTCTGCTGCGTTGGCTGCGGGCGGGAACGCTAGCTTCGTTGGCTGCGGGCGATCGCCGCGCGGGCCTCATTGTCTGCTTCGCGTTTGCGCTCCGAGGCGCGCTTGTCCCATTCCTGTTTGCCCTTCGCCAGCGCGATCTCACATTTGGCGCGCCCCTTGCGGAAGTAGAGCCGGGTGGGAATGAGGGTGAAGCCCTTCTGCCGGGTAGCAATCTCCAACTTTCGCAGCTCATCCTTATGCAGCAGGAGCTTGCGGGTGCGGAGCGAGTCATGGTTCATTGCATTCCCGTGCGAGAAGGGTCCAATGTGTGCATTGAGCAGAAAGATCTCGCCGTCCTTCAGCAGCCCGTAGGCGTCTTTCAGATTGGCCTTGCCTTCGCGAATCGATTTAACCTCGGTTCCGCGGAGGGCAATTCCTGCCTCGTACCGATCGAACAGCGCATAGTTGTGGCTGGCTGCGCGATTCTGCGCCGCGTCGCGGACGCCGGAGGCGACCGGATCTCGATCCTTTTCGCGAACTGTGGGTTTCGCGAGCGCAGTGGCAGTCGGATTGGAGAGCGAACGAGGCATACGGATGGAGGGAGACTGACTGGAGGAACCTTCTCTGGTTCGAGTTTAACACTTCAGTTGTACGAGTTCTCACCAGGGAAGCGCGCACACGTCTAACATCTGACTCATCCTCAATGGGCAGTGCGGATCGGGTAGCTCCGGAGTGCCGCATCGCCATTCATTTGTGCGAAGCGCAGGCGTCGATTTTACGGAGAACGCAGTTGACCCAGGTGCTATACTCGCCAGTGATTCAAGACTCAACTGAGTGCAGCCGTTTTGCGAGGAATGGAAGATTGCACGTTGCTGCGCCCCTCCAGCGGGAGCTCACGGCCTTTCTTCCAACGGCCCACGATTCAATAAGCGCGGCGCTTCAACGGAACCATAAGTTTGGCCAACGGAGAGCTCACAGCAAGGGAATGACTCGCGGGTATTCAGTGTTCGTTCAGTATCGCAATTGGCTCTCACGTTCCCTCCCGTTTGCCGCCGCAGCTGTTGCGGGCGTTCTTCTCTCCGCGCCACCTTGCGCCCACGCGCAGAGCGCTAGCACCTGGAACAAGCGCGGGCAGGAAGCCGAGTTGCGGCAGGACTATAACGCTGCCTATGAAGATTATCTGAAGGCTCACGAGAAGAGCCTGAAGGACCTGCGGTATCAGACCCGTCTCGACCGCATGCGCTTCCAGGCGGCGGCGCAGCATGTGGACCGCGGCCGAGTGCTGCGCGAGAACGGCGACCGGGCCGCCGCATTGAACGAGTTCAGCCGTGCGTTGCAAATCGATCCCAGCAATGAGGCAGCCGCGCAGGAGATCAAGATTACGCAGGACCAGGACCGGAGCTCCGCCGCAGCCCCGACTCCCAAGCCTGGAGAGGCTTCAATCAACCGCGAGATCGCTGGCATGGCGGGCCCCATCGAGCTGAAGCCGGTCTCCGATGAACCCATCACGTTTCACGGGGCAGAGGACACGAAGAACCTTTACACCACCATCGGAAAACTAGCAGGGCTGAATGTGCTCTTCGATCCGGATTACGCCACCGCCTCAAGGCGTGTTTCGCTCGAACTGGACCGGGTCAGCCTCCAGGATGCGCTCCGCATTCTCGGCATTGAGGCGGGCACCTTCTACCGGATCCTGACGCCGAACACCATTTACGTAGCCCAGAACAATCCGCAGAAGCACCGCGATCTGGACGAGCAAGTGATTCAGACGTTTTACCTCGCAAATCCGGCGCAGCAGACCGATGCAAACGAAATCTTCACGGCAGTCCGCCAGCTTCTGCCGCCGGAGATCAAGAGCTTCTTCGTCCCATCGCAGAACGCGATCGTGATGCGGGGTACGCGGGACGAGCTGATGATGGCCGCCAAGGTGATGTCGGATCTCGACCGCGCGCGGGCCGAGGTTGTGGTGGATGTCGCCATTCTCGAAGTCAATCGGGACAAGGCGCGCCGGCTTGGGATTACGCTGCCGCAGTCGGCCACACTAACGCCGCAGGGCACGACGACCACAACCAGCAACTCCGGCTCGGGCACGGGGTCCAGCTCGAACGTCACGCTGAATACGCTTGGCAACATGAACGCTACCAACGTACAGATCACTCTCAGCAATGCGGCAGTCGATGCGCTGTTTACCGACGCGGACACGCGCGTGCTGCAGAATCCCAGCTTGCGGGCCACGGATGGCCAACAGGCAACGCTCAGGATCGGCTCCCGGATTCCAGTTGCGAATGGCTCGCTTTCAACCGGTGCAGGCGGTTTGTCTGGGCTTGCCACCTCAACGACGTTCTCCTTCATCGACGTCGGTGTGAATATCGATATGACGCCCACCATTCACCTGAGCCGCGACGTCACGCTCAAGATGAATGTGGAAGTGTCGAACCATAGCAGTGACGTCACGATCTCGGGTGTGACGCAGCCGGTGATCGGGCAACGGAAAACAACGACCACGATCGAACTTAAGGACGGCGAGCCATGCCTGCTGGCCGGCATCATCACCAAGCAGGAGACCGCCTCAATCAGCGGCACGCCGGGACTTTCGCAGATCCCGATTTTGAAGTACATCTTCGGCTCTAACTTCAAGGAGAACGCTCAGGACGAGGTCGTCTTCATTCTGATCCCGCACATTGTGCGCGAGTCAGTTCTGACGCGTGAAAATACCCGGCTGATCGACACCGGGACCTCGGCTGAGGTGGAGATGCGGCATTCCGGGGCGCTGGATCAGCTCTTTCCGGAATCTGCTGCCGCAGCGCCGGTTCGGGCTGCCTCGAGCACCAGCGCCGCCAACGCCGCGGTTGCGATGGCGCAGCAGTTGAACCAGCAGACGCTACCACCCAATCCGACCTCGGCAGGTCCCGCGACCCCCACCACTCCTGCGGCAGCTGCTCCTGCTCCGGGCCCGGCGAGTCCTGCTACGGTGGCTGGGCCGGTAACGCCCGATGTGGTCGCCGGTCCGCCGGTTTCAATGGTGGTGGTGCCGTCGCAGTCTAATCAGGCGGTCGGAAGCACGTTTGTGACCTCAATCGTGCTGACGAACGCGCGGAACCTGAGCGCGGTCCCCGTACAGGTCCAGTTCGATCCCAAGGTGTTGCAGCTGGTAAATGTGGAGGCAGGCAGCCTCCTCAGCCGTGACGGCCAGCCGGTCGCTCTGGTTCATCGCGATGAGGGCAACGGGCTGGTGACTATATCGGCCTCGCGTCCCCCCGGCGCCACAGGCGTCAGCGGCGAGGGTCAGGTGTGCCTGATGACCTTCCGCGCGATTGCGCCGGGCGATTCCAGGCTGGCGTTGGTAAGAGTCGGCGCAAGGACCAGCAGCAATGCCAACGTTCCGGCGGTGGGAACCCAGGCGACCGTCCACGTGAAGTAAGGAGATGCTGGTGCGAGCCAATCTGGCAGGTCACGGACCGGGGCGATGTAGTACCCCTTCGGACGGGACTGCGGCTCGCGACCACACTCAGGACGGGCTAACTCTCGTTGAACTGATCATTACCATTGCCATCATCAGTATTCTCGCGTTAGCGGCTCTCCCGGTGGTCAAATACCAGGTCAAACGGACCAAGGAGCGTGAGTTGCGTCAGAATCTGTGGGAGATGCGCGATGCGATCGACCGCTACAAGGATGCGGCCGACCGGGGTGCGATGCAGATCAAGGCGGATAGCCTGGGATACCCGCCCGACCTCCAGACCCTGGTAGATGGTGTGAACGTCCAGGACAAGAAAGTCCGTTTTCTGCGGTCCATCCCGGTCGATCCCATGACGAACTCGACCGACTGGGGCTTGCGGTCGAACCAGGACGAGCCGGATTCAACCACTTGGGGCGGACAAAACGTCTTCGATGTATACAGTAAGAGCGACGGCACAGCTCTGGACGGGACGAAGTACAGCACATGGTGAGCCCAGGCAAACTTCGGAGA